>Ga0207001_1010_pt1 | contig 45999 bp, 44 predicted proteins | sample Alteio_BWMinCont_91_FD_153481 | JGI IMG/M metagenome (GOLD analysis project Ga0207001, IMG submission 153481) | Enriched cells from forest soil in Barre Woods Harvard Forest LTER site, Petersham, Massachusetts, United States -... | ecosystem: Environmental > Terrestrial > Soil > Temperate forest >... | reverse complement strand
CAAATATTAAAAACAGGCTCAAATTATTCATTAATTCTATTTTTGATTGGTTATCAATTTTTTATCTTTATATATTCTATAAATATTTTGCCTATTTTAACAAAACTTTTTCCCCTGCACATTAGAGCCACTGGGATAGGCGTTTGTTACAATCTTGCTTATTCAATAGCCAGTTTAATTCCTCTTATTTTTACCTCGCTCATTCAATCTCATAATCATAGTTTTATTATCCTGTTTTCTTCAACGACAATAGTCATCATAACCCTAATTGGGTCAGGTTTTACTGGCCATAAACTACTTTACAAGCCGATTTAAACTAGTTAATATTTGTATTTTAAAATGGTATAATTCGAATGGTGTAAATAGATAGGAGTCAAATGTGGATATAACGAAACAAAAACAAAATAGTAACCCAACTCTACTTAAATTAGCGGATTATGAAGATCCCATTTTACGCCAAATGACTGAACCAGTTTCTTTCCCATTAAGTAAAGAAGATAAACAAATTATAGAAAGCATGAAATATTCTATACAAAAAGATCAGCTTAAAAAAGTGAACGCCCCCTGGGATGATGCTGCAGGGATGGCTGCTAACCAATGGAAGATTAATAAAAGTATTTTTATATATTGTCCTAATGGTACCAGTGAAAATGAGATTGAAGTGATTATTAACCCTAGTTATGAACCCCTAAATGATCCTTCATTAGAAACTCTTACAAAGGATGCAACCTGGGAAGGCTGTTTTTCTGTTCCCTTAGCAACGGGTAACGTACAGCGTTTTACCCATATACGGGTCAAATATCAAAACGAAGCAGGGGAAACTATTGTTAAAGAATTAAGTGGTTGGCCTGCACGTGTTTGGCAGCATGAAAATGATCATTTATATGGGCTACTTTACAATGATCCTAAGGCTGGGAAATGTACTGAATTTCATCAGTTTCCAACAAAAGAAGCAGTGGAGGCATTTTATCTTCAACTAAGGGAAGAGCGCAAAAAGGAGTATGAAAGTTCAGGAGTTTCTGAATCTGAATGATAGCTTAAGAATGTGTGGGTACACGTTATAACATTTGATTTTAATAACCCAATTAGATAATATGCTTAAATAATATGTTAAATTCAATAAGGAGACTTTTTTATGGCCGTAGCAACAGTAACCCCCTCTAGGGTAAAAATTGAATGGAAAGTAGCACAAAAAATTGTTACAACAGATACTACTGCTGCTCCTGTAGCATATTCTTTTGCTTCAACTTCATTAGGTGGTAGTGCTTCTGAATTTGCGACATCCCGTCAAGAAATTATCTATGTTGCGAATACCCGAGTTATACCATTTTTAACAAAATTTCCGGGTTATGCACACTCAATCACAATAACTGGAACGTTAGAAGGCGCTCCAATCAGCAAGGCATTTGCGGATATAAAGTCATTGAATGAGTATATAAGTACGTTAACACCAGCACCAGCAAAAGCTGTTCCATAAAGGTATAAGACACCCATCCTATTTAAGACGTAGGATGGGACATTATAGTTACAAAAACCATAGTTTAAGATTAACAAATAGTATAATTATATAATTAGAAGATTAACTTAATCAGTTTATATTCATCTCTATTAAAAAATAATATTCTGAATTTTTAATTATCTTGACATTTTAATGGAGTATTAGTAAATTTCATTTTATCTCTCGGGGTGCCTTTGGCTGAGATAACACAGTGTGTTGAACCCGTTGTACCTGATGCAGTTAATACTGACGGAGGAATGAGTATCATGCTAATTGAAATCATTGGCTTTTTAGCCGCTTTTACGTCGACAATCGCTTTATTTCCACAAATTGTAAAAATCTACCAAACAAAATCCACCGCTGATCTATCCAACATCATGTTATTTAATTTTTTATTAACCTCTGCTTTTTGGATTGCCTATGGCTATATGACTGGAAGTATGCCGGTTATGGTGACTAATATCATTGGAGCTTTCTGTTCCCTTTGGTTAATTCAATTAAAATTGAAATATGACTAAAATATGTACGATTAAAATATGACTGATATTCAAACTATTTTTCAATCTATTCGGTGTGTCCTATGCTTAAATGGTGAGATACCAAATCCCGACTTTTTCTTGAAATGCGCAAATATCCCGCTATTTGCATGTGATGGTGCAGGCTCTAGACTTATCAAACAAGGAGTTTATCCTAACTTAATAAGCGGCGATTTGGATTCTTTAGATCACTCCATTGTTCCTGCTGAGATTGAAATAAAACATACACCTGATCAAAATTATACTGATTTAGAAAAAGCGCTAAACATTTTAATTGAGAGAAAACTATTTCCTTGTTTAATTACCGGAACTACAGGAAGAGAAATTGATCACACCATTAACAATATTAATGTCATTTTAAAATATTCACAAAATCATCCAATTTTATTTCACGACTCTGCTTACACCGATAAAGAAAAATTTGGCATATTTGTATTTGATAGTTTAATCGGCAATTTTGAAGCTAATACAAAAATATCTATTTTGCCTTATCCCAAGGCTACGGTTAGTTCTAAAGGTCTAAAATGGAATTTAGACAAAGATACATTATCTCAAGATACTAAATCCAGTGCCTTAAATGTAGTACAAATTTCCCCCATTGAAATTACAGTGCACAATGGAGTTGTACTTGTATTATTTGATAAATAAAATTAAGCTAACTGCCGACAGTAAAATGACAGAATACCCAGTGGTTACTTTAGAAGCCTGAAATTTTACATTTTGATAATTATTTATTTATCCTCTTCTTTCAACGACAGTTGAACAGAATCTCGCTTTTTTAACTCCTCAAAGTACCGATTTAAATTCTTGCAATCACTTATATCAACCTTCAAATGAGGCATCCAAGATAATATCACAAACAAATAACTGTCTGGTAAAGTAAAATCATTACCCATTAAATATTTTTTCTGATTTAAATGTTCTTCCACAAGCTTTAATTTATTTTTTATTGATGGGATAAATATCTTTTCCTTTACTTCCTGAGGTAAGGTTGAAGTAAATAATGGACTACATCCTTTGTGTAAATCCGAAGAAATAAAATTTAGCCATTCCAATACTCGATAGCGTCTGAAGTCTCCTGGGGGAGGGAGCAGGTGGACTGCATGGTGTTTATCAGCAAGAAATTGTTGAATAACAGCGTTTTCTGTAAGAACTTCATTATTATCAGTCACCAAAACCGGAACAGAACCCTTAGGATTAATTTTTAAAAAATCATCTCCATGTTCTGTTTGTTTAGTCCCTAAATTCACTGCCACAAATTCACATTTTAAGCCGATTTCATGAATGATAATTCGAACGGCTAATGAACAGGCACCTTTTGCATAATATAGTTTCATGATTGATTCTCCTTGTTTCAATGTTAATGATAGAATACTCGGGAATAGAAACAAGTTCCATACCGCAGGCTATCGCACAGGCTTTCCGGCAGGAGGTCCTTTAACAAATTTCACGGTGTCTGACACCCATAAAGACACCCATAAATAAATGTTGACTAAGTCATCTTAGTCCACTATTATTATTAGATATCACCTATATCTAATCCAAATTTAGGAGAACTTCTTATGATTTTAGTGAATATACACGAAGCAAAAACGCATTTTTCAAAACTCATTAATCAGGCTATCGCTGGAGAAGAGGTTGTTATTGCAAGAGATGGCACTCCCCTTATTAAATTAACTCCTTACATAGAAGAAACTAGACATCGACAAGGAGGACAATTAAGTGGCTTAATACAAATTAGAGAGGATTTTGATGATCCCTTACCAGAGGAATATTTAAACAGTTTTTATGGAGATCAATAAATAATCATGCAATATTTATTAGATACCCATGTGGTTTTATGGTGGGTAACAGAGCCAAAAAAAATTAGACCTAAAATCCAAAAAATTATTGCTGATGGGAAAAATAAAATTTTTATCAGCAGTGCTTCTCTTTGGGAAATGGCTATCAAAAAAAGCATCGGTCGTTTAACGATGCCCCATAATTTAATTGAAATTCTCATTTCAGATGGTTTTGAAATTTTACCGATTGTAGCTGAAGAAGCCTTAGGCGTGGCTGACTTACCTTTAATACACTTAGATCCCTTTGACCGACTATTAATAATTCAAGCTAAATTACATGATTTAATTTTAATAACTGCCGATAGTAAAATGACTGAGTACCCAGTGGTTATTTTAGAAGCTTAAAATTTTACCTTTTTTATATTATTTACCTTTTAATTACCTTTTAACTAAAAAAATCCTAACTCGTTGCAATTGTAATATGAAAAGGGACAAGCAATCCACGATAATTAAGTTTTGTTTTTAGCCCATATTTAATTCGTAATTGTTGTAATGAGGGAGAAGAAACAACCAGAGCAATAAATGCTTTTTCAAAGGTATTGACTTTAATCAAATCCGTAGTTGTAAAATTAAAACATTGATCAACTTCAGTAAGTTTATTATTATCTGCCAATTTACTTATTTCTACCTCGTTTGGATAAATGACACTAATATGTGCACCAACTCTATTTTTAGCATTAAAATAATTGGGCATATTTATATTATCTTGATCAAGAAAATGAAACAATTTGCAAATAAAATCGTCATGTATTTTTAAATAACAATATTGCTCAAGTTCATCATATTTTAAAATTCCTTGATGGGGTAATTGGGTGTTTGCATATTGAAGCAATGATGAATTATTTATTGCATGATATGAAAAAGCAATTTCTGTTGAGTTCACAGTTGAGTCCACTGAATCCAGACATTCTGTAATCATATTTGCTTTCTTTGTCCTTGAAATTGAATGACTTATAATTTAAAATAGTTTTATTAAGATGTCAATTTTTTAAGATAATTTATGATAATTCGAGATAATACATGAAAGGAAAACATAAAAGTCTTGATAAACACCTAAAAAATAATATGCTCTGGGTTGAAAATCTTCCTGATGTCCAAAAAGTGGTACTTGGAATCTCAGAATCTTGCCGTCATAAATATCCTCCAGGACATATTCGCTTCAAAATGGATGTCGATGGTGGAATTAAAGTAACGGGGTATTCAGGGAAAGGAGTGACAGATATTTTTATCAAAATCGATCCCATCTCTAATCGTGATCATGTAAAAAAGATGATTGCTGAAAGATTTAGGGTTTAAGGTTTAAAAATTAATTAATTTTACCTCAAGGTCAGCAGCAGAATTATCTGATCCATCGACAGATGAAGGGTATAAAAATGGCGCTGAGGAAGAGCTCCAACGGTGCTACAAAAACGCTTTGATGAAATATCCGTTGCATAGTTTTTCATTGCCCTCCGAACCTCTTCAAAGCAGCCCCTCTCCCGTGAAATGGGAGAGGGGAAATATGCTATTTTTTTAGTGTGTTTATAAAGTTCTAGATGATGTTGCAGTTGTCGCTCCAAGAGTAGCTATTACAGGAGTAGCTGTCACTGAATTCTCACTGCTGCCTCTGGTGGTGGAACTGAATACAACTGGAGGATTTGTTGTTGGAAACTCCAAATCCCAACGGTTATCGTCTTTTTTAGCTCCTGTAGCGGCGTGCGCAGCTTCCAAGGCGACCGCAGCTGCTATAGCATTTGCTTCCATTTCAGGTGTTGTTAGCACATCATCTCCGAGACTACCAAAACTTTTAAATGGATCAGAGCTCGTGGAAGCTGGCGCCAAGGGGGCAGGGGGAAGAGCGAAGTGCGAGGAAGACATTACAACCTGTTGCATAACGGGATGCCAAGTTTCTGCCCAATCTTCCAACTCATCCAAGCTAGCAGAGGATAAAGATAAGGAAGGATTTACCTTACGCAAATAATCACCAAATCCTTCCACCCCAATCAAGGTGCTAGGTAAAGTTATCGCAATTTCTGATAGCATTTTTTCTAATTGCCGAATTACTTCTTCTGGTATATCTTTATCTTTTCGCGTAACACTCGAAACATATAGTCCTAACGTTACAGCATAATGCGCAGCTTTCTGGCCTTTGCTGTCTTTTTCACCCACTTGATTTCTAGTAACTTCGTTTAAAAAAAAGGGTTTTTGAATCAGGCTATTTGTTTTGGGATCACGTATCTCAACCATGAGTTTTTTTTCAGATGCAATTTTTTCAATTTTGTTTGTTAAATATTGTTGGACTTTTTTTGCAATTTCAATACTTTCAGTTGCCATGTTAATCTCCTATGAGTTGTAATTAGTAAAAATAAGATTATCTCGTTAATATAATTGAGTCATTAATACTAAAATAACTCAATTTTTAATTAACTTAATAAAAATTTATCGACATAGTGTACTTTTCTCTTTTTCTTGCGACAAATCATTTTCTAGGTCACGCCTTAAATCATCGTCGCTCTCCTCTTTTATGCTATCCTGCATCCTCTCAAAAAGCTCATAAAACAAAATAGATTAATTATTAGTTTTCAACTTGTTTTGATTTACTAAGGCATCATTCTAACATTGTTTTGATATCTATTATACTGATTATATCACTAGTGTACCAATAATAGGATAATAGAGCAGACATATTAGTTAATTAACTTGGTTTATATTGATTTTATTTGATAAATATTCAAATTTCTCCTATCTTAAATGCAACAGTAACTTCAATATTGAAACTTTTATAGTGTGTGAGGAGAGCTCAATGCGTTTTATAACTAGCGCTATTACCAGCGTCATTTTAATTGTATTTTCAAGTGTCGTATTTGCCTCTGATTCCAGCACACCATCCCAAATGTCAGCCATGCCCCAAATGTCAGACTCTAATTTTAGTCAAGCACAAAAATTCATCAATAATAAAGAATATGACAAAGCAATTTCACTATTAGAAAAAGTTGTTTCTGCTGATCCAAAAAATGCAGATGCCTATAACCTAATGGGGTACAGCTATCGACAGTTAGGGAAATTGGATGAAGGCATTAAATACTACCAAAAGGCATTGGATATCAATCCTAATCACAAGGGTGCTAATGAATACCTTGGCGAACTTTATTTAATGCAGGGTGATATTCCAAAAGCAGAAGAACGTCTTCAGGTATTAGAAAAAGTTTGTCCTACTGGATGTCTCGAATCAAAAATCTTAAAAGATCATATAGAAATCTTTAAAAAGAAAGGTATCCAAAAAAATTAGGCGGGTGACAAATAGTAATGTGTGGGTCAATTTAATAAAATATCAAGGATTTTGTGGAAAAAACACAACAACATCATTTACCAAAAAAAACATTTTTAATTCGATTATTTCGTAATATCCTGTTTGGCGTTATCATTATTATGATTTCGCTTGGTATAGGAATGTTTGGCTACTATTATTATGAAAATATGCCATGGGTAGATGCTTATGTGAATGCCGCTATGATTTTATCTGGTATGGGCCCCATGTCAACTTTACAAACAAGTGCAGGTAAAATTTTTGCGGGATCTTATGCTCTTTTCAGTGGTGTTCTTTTCCTCGTGATTGTTGGAATTATCTTTACACCTGTTATTCATTGGTTTTTTCTTAAATTCCACATGGAAGAAACAAAGAGATAACAAAGGGATAAGAGGAATATTGTAGACATGACAAAAAAAACAGATGATGAATGGCAAGAAAATTTAACACCCACTCAATACCGCATTTGTCGTTTGGGTGGAACCGAACCGGCATTCAGTGGAGAACTTCTGAACAATAAAAAGTCAGGACATTATATTTGTACTTGTTGTAATAATATTTTATTTGAATCTTCCAGTAAATTTGATTCGGGCTCCGGATGGCCTAGTTTCTGGCAAGCTTATGGCAGCAACTCTATTAAAGAACGCCAAGATACTCAACATGGAATGGTGCGACAAGAAATACTCTGTGCAAAGTGTGATGCTCACTTAGGACATGTATTTAACGACGGCCCACGCCCAACAGGCTTAAGATTTTGTGTTAATTCAGTATCTCTTAAATTTGTGGAGAACCCATAATGCTTGCGACATTTGCAGCAGGGTGCTTTTGGGGGGTTGAAGCAACGTTTGCTAAAATTCCGGGTGTTCTTAAAACTGAAGTGGGTTATACCGGCGGAGATTTACCCAATCCAACCTATGAACAAGTGTGTACTGGAAAAACTCACCACGCAGAGGCACTTCAGTTAACCTATGATCCTGATGTTGTATCATATGATAAATTATTAGAAACATTTTGGACTTGTCACAATCCTACCACCTTAAATCGACAAGGATTGGATGTTGGCACTCAATATCGATCGGAAATTTTTTATCATACTGAAGAACAAAAAAGAGCAGCAGAACATTCCAAAGAGTTAATGCAAATATCTGGAAATGTATCCGGCAAAATAGTTACTGAAATTAAATCAGCAGCACCTTTTTATCGAGCTGAAGAATATCATCAAAAATATTTGGCGAAAAAAGGCGGTTTTTGTCACTAGCCAGATCGACTAATTTCGGTGTTGATATTATCACTAGTCTGATGGTGGCTAGGGTGAACATCTCGGTTTTTTTGTATTTTCGACGGTAGGTAGGCTAGATAGCGACGATGTTACGGGGCATACGGGGCCACTACCTAGTACGGAGTCACTATCTGGTAGCGTCGGTGTTTGGATTAATGACAAAGCATCAGGACTTAATAATAAGGGCAGTGGGTTTGTTCTGGAAGAGGGTGCTAGCGATGAGGCACTGGGTACAGCAGGTACAGCAGGTACAGCAGGTACAGCAGGTACAGCAGGTACAGCAAGTGCACGACTCGATGATGAGCTAACACCACTGGCACTAACACTACTAGCGGCTACACTACTGAATAAGCTTGCTACACTGCTAGAGGCCCAATAAGTACCCGATGTGCTGGATGATGTGAATGCAGAAGCTACATCATCAGATGCTCTAGCAAACGTATATCTCGATTCCCACGTTGCGGTATCGCTTGAAGAAGCTCGATTGTGTGTTGTTCTTTGGTGTTTTGTTTTTCTGGTCATCTCATCTACGGCACTTGCAACATCGCTTGCAGTTCTACGATTTTTTGTACCTTTGTTGAATGATGTAGCATCCAATGAAGCTAAGCTACTGGCAGCAGAGTGGTCATCGCGCGCGTCATCATCTCCATCATCGTATTCAGCATCATCATGTGTGCCATCGTGTGAGTTATCATCTCCGTCATTGTATTCATTATCACGTGTGTGATAGTGTTTGTCATCATTTTTTCTAGATGAAGGCACAAAAGATGAAGGCACAAATGTAGTTTCCTGTGCTCTAGGAAAAGGACCTGGAGCAGTACCTGCGGGTATTGCCTGAATCACGGCAGTTACCCTACAATCTGTTGCATAACCTGCCATGATATCTGTAATATCCGGCGACATAGAATAAAGGGAAAGACAATGGTCTAATCGTCCCTTATACTGAGAAAATTTTAGTGCACCTTCCTGTAACGGTAGCAGAGGACTACTTCCTACTTGATGATCGTATTCTTGCAAAGCCGAAAACATGTCGTATTCACCTAATTGTGCTAGGTAGAGATTAATCTCCGCTAAAACAGCTTTTGCTTCTAAGAAGAAAATTTGTTGTTGTTCTTCTTCTTCAGTAATACCATTAACTCGATAAACTTGTTTTGTATAATATTTTTTCTGTTTATTTAAGAATTTTATTCGATACTTTTCACTACGCCATGTTGGTTTTGTAGTTTGCATAGCCATCTCAGTTTGCCACAAATCGTATAATGAACAATGACCCTTGGCAATTGCACGTTTATATAACCTAGCAGCTTTTTTTAAGTCTTGTGCAACCCATGGGCCTCGGTATTCAAGGTTCTCGTTATATTTTTGATTAAGCTCATTCATTACCCCAAACTGGTATAGCATGGCTACCGCATTTAATTTAGCAGCATCATCACTTAATAAACAGTGTTTCATTGCGTTTTCTAAGTCCTTGAAGGGATGTTCTTCATCAAACGGAAATGACGAATCGCCTACCTCTTCATACCATTTTTCCACCTCCTTTGGTAACGCTGCAGTAAATATAAATTTACTCATTAACAATGCTCGATATAACCATGCTTTACGATGTAGACCTGTTCTTAAGGGGGGTAAATCTACCCTGATAAGATAACGAAGAGGAGTAGGCCTCCCAGGACCCCTATCGCAATGGCTTAAGTATCCTACTTGGCTAAAATCCAATGATTCATTTTCTGAATACTCAACTAGAGGTGTTAATTTACCTCTTCCATAACAGTACATTAGAGATTGGTAAACCTCATTATTGTCAGAAGGCATCGGAAGAGCCCGCATATGATAAGCTAACGATAACATAAACTGCTTTCGAGGATCCGCTCCTCTCGGAAGAGAACGAGAGTATTCTAAACCTTTTTGATGATGTGCCATAAAATTACCCTCAGCGAGCAATTTTCTATCGAGCGCATTGACATAATCCTCGAATTGTTTATCTATTTTCAGTCGTCGACATAATTTATCTTGTTTTTCTTTTGCCTTAGTGTCATCGGGTTCAACATACTTGTCAACTGATAAATAAGGCTTTAACATATAGCATAATTGTTCTTGTGCAAATAAAAAACCTGCCTTAGCGGCCGAGGTCAACATCTCTTTTATTTGCAATAACTCATCTATTTCTTTTTCACTTAATTCCACAGATTCTCTTTTCTCTTTCTCTCCTAAATATTGCTTCTCTGCTAAATATCGCTTTCTAATTTCAACATAAAAATCACGAGGTATTGGGCCCGCAGACCGCAAAGTGGGAAAGCGGAGAGCAGAAAAATCACAAAAAGCGTAATATAATAAAAAGTATCCTAAAACACCTTGGATCAAGTGATTATTGTGGCATTGTGACACATGTTCTAATTCTACAAACCATATGTTTTGAACGAGTGATGGATATTTAAACGATGGATATGCACCTTCTCTACGAAAAACGTACTCCAAATAGGAATAAATTGCGAACGCATCTAATTGCACAGATCGCACTGATTCGACGCGTGTTTTACTATCACTCAACAAATCAAGCGAAGCTATGGATATTAATTCCTTCAGTGCATTTTGTTGTGTTAATGATAAATCATTATAGTTAAAAGCATCAGCATTTGGATCATCTTCACGAGGATGAAACTCGGTTAATAAAATCGTTAAAATATAAATAAGTCTTTCTTTTTCTGCTATTAAGGTCGTTAACTCAGCATCAGTTGAAGAAGAAGAGGACAGCGAAGATAAAGAAGTAGGATGACCAGAGGACTGTACTGTTACTTGGGATTGCAAATCTTTTACTTGAGATTGCAAAAAATCTAAAATGAGTTTAAGATTATTTCTATCAACCAGGTGAAGTAACATACAGTCTCCATAAAATTTATAATAAATGAGTACTTATTGCTTAGCTTTTACAAACGTTAACAATATTTTATTAAGCTTTCGATGTCAACTAACAAATAAGACAAAGGGCCAAGAGAGCTTTACTTGTATATGCAACAAATAAAACTTTAATCATCTTTTACATATTATTGAAAATTGAACTATAGTTAAGTAGGTAAAAGGTAAATAATTTTAATTCATTGTGTATATGCAAATAGGAAGTAACTTTATGAAAAAATATTTACTCATTGCCCTAGCAATTTTATCGGTGGGTCTCGCTTCTGATTTTGCGGCAGCAGGGCCTTATGTTCTTAAACAGCCTTACCATAAATATCATTTTAATAAATACAATGAAGCGCCTTATTATGATGCAGCTACTGGGTACTACATTTATAATGAACCGGTTCCAACCTATAATTACACCCCAAGCTATTATCCAGATAAGGGTATCATTATGAATTATGGTTTTGGTATCGGGGCAGGGGGTTTCCATGGGCACCGCCATCATCACTGGGTGCCGCATCGTCATTTCAGCATAATAAATCAATAATAAGACAATAAAGTATTTATTAAAAATCCAGCGTTCCAAACGAAACGCTGGAATTAATTATTTTACTCTTTTTAAAACTGCTGTAGAACGGTTTAAACGATAATCATATGGGTTAAGCTCGTAAGCGTAGGTGTTCCAATCGCCCACTAATTCATAAATACCCCATTGCTCACCTTGGGGAAGAATACCTTGATTTGTCGCATCTGAAATGGCTTGTTCTGCATCTGCAATTGAACTATAAACACGCCCACCCCCATAACTACCATCTGGTTCAAGAAACTTTGCTGGAAATTCCTGAGGGACTTTATCTGCAGAGATAGCACCTATTTTAATCGGCGATGAACCTTGTTCTAATTGTTTATCATAAGATATATCACCATAGGTATACATTGTCTTACGCTCATGCTGAGCGATATTAGTGGATCCTGAACCACTTTCATATTTCATACAGCCAGCATTTAATAAAACCAAAAAAAATCCTAGCAATAATTTAACAGATATATTCAACATAAATAGGTCCCTCTAAAAAACTTTTGCTATTGTTGAATTTAAATCTTAGATGTCAGTTTGAAAGTTGTCAAAAATTGACCTATGAAATAAAACTATGGTAAGAGTGACCGAAGGGCAGGGGGCAGGGCTCATATAAATGAAGATTTATTCTAATGCTATTCTTTTATCAAAAATAAAACATTTCCCTTCCCATAAACTATCCTCTGATTTGATTTTTTCTAAATATTTGAGGATCCCACCTTGAAGCTGATACACATTTTCAAAACCTTGTTCTAAAAGATAAGAAGAGGCTTTTTCACAACGAATGCCTCCTGTACAAAACATAGCGATTTTTTTATGCTTTTTTGGATCTAAATTTGTTTTAACATAAGTGGGAAAATCACCAAATTTACTTGTTTTAGGATTGATGGCACCTTTAAAAGTACCCAACTCCACTTCAAAGTTGTTTCGAGTATCAATCACCAATACATCCGAATCGGAAATTAATTGATTCCAGTTATTCGGTGCTACTTGCATACCTGTTTTTTGACTCGGTGTAATTCCAGGCACACCAAACGTGACAATTTCTTTTTTGATAATGATTTTTATTTTATCAAATGGCATAAGATCTGAATAAGAATATTTACATTCCAAGTCTAGAAAATTTGGGTTGGTTCGTAAAAGTTCTAGAATTGCTTTAATGCTCTCAGCAGTTCCCGCAATCGTTCCATTGATCCCTTCTTTAGCAAGAATGATTGTACCCAAGATCTTCTTTTCCTTACAGAATTTATGAAGAGTTAACTTTAATACTTCAATGTCTGATAATTCTATAAATTTATAGAAAGCAACTACTGTATAATGTGACATTTTTTACCTACATCGTTAAATGACTAATTGGGTCTGACCAAGGGGTCAAATGTTTTTCTTAGGAACCCTTATTCATACAATCTCTATCTTACAAGAAAGGGTACACAGAAAAAAGACTTACCTCTCTACAAACCACTACTAGCCCTCCGCATATACACCTATTTTCCTATAATCCGGAACTTATTTGGTTTTTTCAAGACTAATAATATACGGACCAGGCACTACACAGACTTTAACTTGGGAAATTTTATGAGTTCTCTAGAAAGTGAATTAAAAGAAAAAAAATCTGTAGTTGAAGTTGTACCCAGAAAAAGAGTCATTGTAGCAGGGATGGGGCCAGGTGGCATTACTGCCGCTATTGAAGCTCATAAAAAAGGCTATGAGGTTATTATATTTGATAATCGCGACCATTTTACAAGACCGCAAAGAATATTCCTAAACGGTCCTACACTAAGCTATTTAATCGGACTTGGAACTTTACCTGAAGATGAAGAATTTCTCACTAGATTAAATGATGAAAGGTCAATAACCATTGATCGTTTACAGACATATCTACAAAAAAAATTGAAATCTCACCTAAAAGAAAGAGAGGGGATAGGAAATGTTCGGATGGGATCTGAACATGAAATTCTAGAATTTGATTTATCTAATGAACAAAATGTTTTGGTTGTCAGAAATAAAGAAAAAGAAGAGCGGCTCAGGTTTGATTATTTTGTCGCAGCGGATGGCGCAAAAAGAAACATGGCAGAAAAATTGAATCAAGCTTATGCCCGCATTGCAAAAACCCAAAGAATTACTTACAAAGATCTAGAAACACAAACCAGGCAAGTTCCTCATGGGACTGTATCTTTAAGAGTTAAACCGAGTGTAAGTAAAAAAACTGAAATCACTTTGAGAGAGATAGGTTTACAAGATCTTTTAATCCTTAAGGAATTGGGGTGGGATGAACCCTTTCCTCCTAAATCTCATGTATTATGCAACAAAGAACGCACCCAATTTTATATTGCTGGAGAAATTCCACAAAAGATATTGGATTCAAAAGGTGACGAACAAACAAAACTATTGACTGAATGGGGGAAAATGATAATAAAACTACAACTCAAAGTTCAAGATGCTGAAGATCGTATGGAATTAGATATTAATGCTGATGAAAAAGTATCAAAAGAAAATCAATTAAAAGCAACCGTTTTTGAAGTCAGACTAAAATACACTGAAACTCCCTGTTTACAATTAAGTAATGATGCTTTTTTTGTATCAATTGGGGATGCTACTATGAATGCAAACCTTCACCTAGGGCATGGCGGAAATGATGCCATTGCGGATGGTAGAAAATTTGCCGAATATCTTCCTTCAGTATCTGAAACATCTGCCAAATTCAATCAAAGATCCTTCATAAGATGGCGTCGTGATAAAAAAGAAACAATTAGAGAATCCATGGCTTTAAATGATGAAGAAGATATGAGGGTGTATAAGGCATACATACCTAAAATAAATAAAGAAATAATTAAATATGGTGAATATTTGCTGATGATTGCTAAACCTCTTGAGCAATTTGATGAAAGCCTTAAGAAACGAAAGGATGAATTTGAAGTTTTACTGAAGAATATAAAAGATACTCCAAAAGCCATTATCTTTCTGGATGATATTTACCAAAAAACCCTTGAGTTTACTGATGCCATCAACGATGGTTTCGATAAAAAAATGAAAGCTGAAAAAGAAAAAATTAAGGCAGAATTAGCCTTAGTACAATTATCAAAATGTGCTAAAGGAATTGTAACAGCCTTAACTTCAGTACTTTGTGATCGAAGTGAGTACTGGAAGAATGAACGAGCAAGATTAGACAGCGAAGAAGCAATACTCATGAAAAAACTTAAAGAACAAGAAGAGTATGAAAAAAGACTATCTTCTCTTAAAACAAAGACGGGTAAGTTATTAAAGAAAACTCCAACCCTATATCAAGAATATTTAAAAAAATTAAGAGAAAAAACTGCACCTGCCACAACACCAACACCAACACCTGAATCAGTAGGACCCCGTAAGCCCAAAGAATAATTAGTCAATCTTAGTTTTTAAAATCACAAATCAGCTTTAGTCATATCTTTTAATACCGTTAAAATTTTATTGACCGGCAATCCTATCACATTCGTATAATTTCCCTTAACTTCATCAATCAAACTTGCTCCAGCGCCTTGGATAGCATAGGCTCCCGCCTTATCAAGTGATTCCCCACATCGTACATAAGCTAAAATCTCGGCTTCTGACAGTTCACGAAAAAATACTTTACTGGCTTCATAACCCACTTTTTCATGCTGCCTCATTTTAACCGCATAACCGGTAATCACGGTGTGTTCTTTACCAGACAACCTTGTCAGCATCTCAATAGCATCGTTATTATTTTTTGGCTTTCCTAAAACCAAATCACCCAAACATACAATTGTATCCGCAGCAATAATTGGCAAATCTGACAAATTCAATTCCGTTTTCACTGAGTTTGCTTTAAGTCTGGCCAAACGTACCACCATATCCTGTGGGCTTTCTCCCGCTAATTGCACCTCATCAACGTCAGGCACCATCACTAAGACCTCAAATCCTAAGGTAGTCAACAGTTGAAATCGTCTTGGTGAAGAGGAGGCAAGAATCACTTTCATCATTTCATCTTCCCATTTTTAAAGAAATATATATCTTGAGATTTTATAGAAAAATGATAAGATTAACAAGAGGGAAGGGGACTTAAACAAGGAAATCAAAATGTATAGGCTAATTAATTCTATTCTATTTATATTACTACTTTCATTAACATCTAGTCTTTATGCTGTTCAAACCAAAAATGATATTTCTACCTTTGAAGAGTTGTTTAGCAATTGGACATATTCATTTAATCATAAAGATATATCTAAAACATGTGGTCTATTTTCAACAAATGTCATTGCAAACTATCAAGGAATTCCGCAAAAAAACTATTCCTCCATTTGTAATGGGTTTAGAAAAATTTTTAAGGAAAAACATAGGAAATATCAATATAAATTTAAATTGCACAATATTTATCACTCTCAAAATTTAGCTGCAGTTAGAATTACTTGGTATTTATATGTATATGAAAATAATAAACAGATATCGGTTACTCAAGATGAAGGAATAGATATATTAGAAAAAAACAAACAAGGCAAATGGCAGATTATTAATTATCTTGCCTACGAAAATCAAACACTTACGAAAATAAAGAAGCAGTAAATATACTAAATTTTGCAATTTTTAAATAAAAATTCCTTTAAATATTAATAACTTATGGTGTTGCTGATCGAATAAACGGTTGTTTTTACTGGTTTAAACGATTATCATGTCAAAACTACACAAAATATTAAGGAATTTAAATGATAACAATTAAACAATTATATGAATTAATAATCATTGCTGTGTGCACTCTGTGTGCAATTACTTTCTGTAAAAACTTACAATCCCTTGAATTCAAAAATAACACGCAGACAAAACAATCTCGTGCCCATTTACAAAATCATTCTACTATTAAAGCAACTACTATTAAGACAAATACTAAAAATCAATCTGCCAATAAACAAGATCAATTGCTTGGGAAAATTTGTAAAAACTTTAATATTACAGCACAAAATAAAGGAGGGCAGGGGCATCAGGAAATTCAGAAACATGTTAAAAAGTTAAATCAATCAAGAGAAACATTAATAAAAACTACTAAGCAAGCAAGTCCTCATTTGCATTACATTGCGGATCAACTTCAACAAAGAAACCTTCCAGGTGAACTGGCTTTATTACCTATGATTGAAAGCAACTTTCAACCTAACGCGATTTCAAATCGTGGTGCAGTTGGACTTTGGCAATTTATGCCAAGTACTGGCAAACAATTTGGCCTAAAAAAAGCAGGATACGATGGTCGAAAAGATGTTAAAGCTTCTACTAAAGCTGCTTTAACGTATCTTGAATATTTACACAAAAAATTCAATCGCGATTGGTTGTTAGCACTGGCAGCCTATAATGCGGGCGAAGGGGCCGTTGACCGAGCCATCAAAAAAAACCAACGTGCTGGAAAAGCTACAAACTTTTGGTCACTAAAGCTGCCTAAGCAAACACAAGCCTATGTGCCAAAATTATTAGCTTTAACTCAAATAATGCAATCAATTAAAAGTAAATAACATAAATTAGGCTTCTTCCCCCTCATCTATCTAACCTTATTCCTATACCGAACCAGGGCCGGCACGGGGACCGGCCCCTACAATGTCGTTTCCCCTGATGCTCATCCAAACAGGACGGGGTTCATTAATTGAGATAGATGGGGTTTTTAGGACGCAGCCAATGTAGGGGCCGGTCCCCGTGCCGGCCCCATTCTAATGGTGCCCAGTAGCTTTTTTGGTAATATAACCTTCTAGTTGAAACTATTGGAGGCAGGGATATGTTGGCTGGTATTTTAAATTGTTTGGTTGCCCTAAATGTTCATCGAACGGCCCTGGCCCCTTCCCCCTCATTTTAATATTATATATATTTTGCTATACTTTAATCTAGACAGTCTAGATGTTTTATAGGAGCTATATATATGAACAGTTCAATTAGTCCATCTCACGAGTGGCAATTACAAGAAGCAAAAAACAAATTTAGCCAAGTTGTAAATTTAGCCTTACATGAAGGTCCCCAAGTAATTACATTGAGAGGGAAAAAAACAGCGGTACTTATCTCAATTGAGGAATATTTGCGTCTTACTTGTCCTCCTGGTACATTATCGCAATTTTTTAGGCAATCTCCATTAATGGATTCAGGGATAGATCTCAAAAGAGACAAAGAAGAGGGTGGTGATATCGATTTATGAAATATTTACTTGATACTTGTGCAATTTCAGAAACCATTCGTTCAAACCCAAATTTAACATTCATAGAATGGTTAGATTCCCAGGATGAAAACGAGATTTTTTTGAGTGGAATAACCATTGGTGAACTCTATAAGGGCATTTTTAAATTAAAAGATAAAGAAAGACAAAAAAATTTAATGTATTGGCTCGAAGAAGATCTTAAACTTCGTTTTTATCGACGAATACTCCCAATTGAAGATTCTATTATTTATATTTGGGGAAAAATTTGTGGTGAAAATGAAAAAAATGGAAAAAAGTTGCCAATTATTGATAGTTTAATTGCAGCGACTGCAATAGCACACAAATTAACGGTAGTTTCTCGTAATACAAAAGATTTTGAAATGTGCAATTTAAAAGTTTTAAATCCTTGGCGCAGCATTTAAAAAAGAGCAGGAACGGTAAATAAACACAAGAGAACATACACACATCTGGAATTTTTGCAGCTTTTTTAACTCTAACACTTCAGGCCTTACAAAAAGGTATAGAGTTATATGGGTGCCAAATTAAATGCTGATCTATTAGAAGCTGCCGCTATTGGTAAACTAGAAAAATTAAAAAAATTAACCCAGCTGGGTGCTGATATAAATCATCGATTAAGTCCTTTACATCCCTCAAGTCTTGGAACTGCCGCTGTTCGCGGACACTTAGATGTTGTAAATTGGTTATTAGAAAATGATGTTACAGTAGAGGTTATTGATATTATTAATGCTTATGATAATGATCAATTTGAAATCTATAATATACTATTAGATTATCTATTAAAAAAAGAACCTGATTTATTAAAAAACCCAATTAATAAAGAAAAACTAATCACTCGAGTTATTGAAAAAGCAAACAGAGAGGACGTAAACGGTAGAACCGCATTAATGGAAGCTGCTGTCTGTGGACGCGTTGAACAAGTTAAAATTTTAGCAGATTCAAAATAAAAGCTCAATGATGAACTACCGGCCTAAACAAACAAATTTTGTTGATACTTTTGAAGTTTTAAAAAGATCTGAAAAATTTGGCAAAATGCCTTCACTTGTAAGAGAATATAGCTTTGCCTTTCCTGTTAAGAAAACAGAATTAACCGAACTACTTAATGATACTATAAATGATAGAAAAATGCTTAGAATTGGAGGAGTAGACCATGTTATGAGTGTTATATTAATTGATGGGGTATATTATGCTTATGATCCGGAGGATAGTGATGGTGAAAAAACATTTTCTAATCTTTCTGAACTACAAGCTTATATTGAATCCGCTTTATTCACAGAGTTCGACTATTCAGCAGATACAATGCCAATCACTTTGGATGTTTTTGATCAAGAAGGCAGCAAGCCTTATCCTTACAAAAACAGACCCACCGAGCTGGTAAAATCTTTTTTACTTAGAAACAATGATGTGAATCGTGAATGTACTTTTAAGGAACTCACATTAAATTCTTTAAGTTTTGCGATTGAATGGGATCAGGTTGGCATTATTCGCACACTGCTTAAAGAGAAAGATATTGATATCAATAAAGGATCTTATGAATTTTCACCTTTAATTGAAGCAGTTAAATATGGAGATGTGGAAATTGTCCAGATTTTATTAGCAGATGAAAGATTAGATGCAAAAGATTGGTGGCCTGCACTTATTTTATCTCATTCATTGCAAAACTCTGTCATTCATGATATGTTACAAGAATTTGCAAAGAAAAAGAAATTGGATTCAAAAAAAGATCAAGAAACACTTATTCTAGAAAAACTTATGCTTGCCGCAATTAAGGGAGATGTGGATAGCGTAAAGAAAATTATTGAAAAAAAAGAAGTAGATCTAAATAAGCTAGATTCAACTGGCCACACTGTCCTCCAACGTGCTGCCTTTTTTGGCAGAGAAGAAATTGTAAACATCTTAATCAATGAAAGAATTGTTCCAAACCAGCCATCCGCATTAATACATGCGGCTTCAACAACCAGTGACGAAGCAGGCAAAAATATTGTAAATGCTTTAATAAAAGCCAAGGCTACATTAGATGCACAAAATATGAATGGTGAAACTGCTGTTTTTGTAGCCATTAAGAATGGTAATGTAAAGACCGCTGAAGCTTTAATTAAGGCAGGTGCAGATTTAAATATTCCAGACAATGAAGGTAAAACACCTCTTATGAAAGCCATTAAAAATGAAGATCTTGATTGCATTAAAGTTTTATTAAATGCCAAAGAAAGAATATATTTAAACGAAAAAGATAAAAATTCTTTAACCCCTTTGATGGCTGCAGTAAAAACAGGTAACCCAAAAATTGTTAATGAAATCATAAAAACCAGATTAGTAGATCATAGTATCAGGAATAATGATGATAGAACTGCGTTGATGATGGCTGCACGCTATGGTTATACTGAGATTGTTAAATTACTGCTTGATGCAAATGAACCCAATCTAACTGATTGTTGGCAAACAATGATGAAGGCAGGGATCAATGCATATCCAGATATTGTAAACCTCTTCAAAAAAACCAAAGTGATTGACGAAAATGATAAATGGGTAAAATGGATGACAGCTACCGTTCTAGGTGACATTGATACTTTAAAGTTACTATCAAAAGATATAGAACTTGAAAAAGACAAAAAGGATCTAAATCAAAAAACTGCGCTTTTTTATGCAGCTGACGAAGGAAATATAGACGTTGTTAGAGTATTAGTAGTAGAAGCTAAAGTAGATATAAATACTCAAAATAAATATGGTTGGACTCCATTAATGCTAGCTGCTGATAGTGAAGATATAGAAATGGTTAAATTATTATTAGAATCAAAAGCAAATACAGATATCAAAAACGATGAAGGCGACACAGCCCTTCAAATAGCAAAGGATAAGGGATCCGAGAATATTGTTAAAGTTTTTCAAGAAGTTGAAGAAAGGTTTAAAGCTGAAGTCGAACATCCTACCGTTAGAAATGCTCCGAGCATGAAAGCAAAAACATTAATGTCTAAAAAACCTCCAATTATTTTATCTTCAGGGGTAAAAGGTGGTGAAAAAGATAAAATTGGCCCAGGTTCTGAAGAATTTACTCCAAAACCAGGTCATGATCATGACCCTTCCGCATAACATACAGCAATTCGCATAATAGATATTATGTTAAATATGAGGTATTAGACCGAACAGTCCAAACCAAACAACCCTACAGTTAATGATATTTTTTACTATCATCTCTTTTAGATGATGTGCTGCTGCCCTTAAGAACAGCAAGCTGAACAGAACCAGGGTCAGTTGATGTACCGCTCTCAGGGCTAGTAGCTACGGGTGAGGCTTTGGCAGATAGAGGGTCAGTCCCAGATGTCGCACCTGCTTTAGGTCCCTTAAAAAGTACAGGTCCTTCCTGCGGGGCGATACCTTCTGCCATTCTTCGTATTTCAGCCAATTTTTCCTTACAAAACTTCCTAATAGGATGAATTCCAACAACCTGAAATGGAGCGTCATTAAACACCTTTTGTATTTCATGACGAGCCATTCTGATTTTGTCAGAATCCAATCCAGATTTAAACATGACATCAATTTTATCCTGTAATTCAAGCATTTTTGTTTGATTCAACATTGCGTTACAGATTTTTCTAACAGGATGAGTGCCAAAAACCTGATATGAGTATTGCTTATATAGTTTTTGTATTTCCGCGCGAACTTCTTGAATTTTCTCAGGGGCTGTTCCTATCCTTCTATATATCTCATCTGTTTTAACTTTTAATTCAGCAATTCGTGTTTGATCTAACATTACTTTACAATGTGATCTAACAGGATGAGTATCGGTATACTGATGTGGATATTTATCATGTAATTTCTGTACTTGCTTACGAATCTCATTAATTTCATCCATGCTTACATTAACTTCACCACGAAACATCTTATCAATCTTATCATATAAATATCCAAGCCTATCCCACTCATCACTCAATTCATCCATTATTATATAATCCCTTTCAGCAAACGAGGGCTCATATTCAAGATAAAAATCTTTCTTATTTTTATAAAACTCTACATTAAACTGGTTTTGAATAGTTTCATGCAGTAGCAAATCATTTAAATCAATTTTATTATCTTTTGAAAGTGCAGCCAAAGTACCAATTGCACCTTGAACTCTACTTCTTTCTTCTTCTGTGCCTCCTGTAAGTTCAAATGAAGGATCGCTAATAAAATCTTGAATACCCATTTCTATTTCCTGTTTTTTAGTAATTCCAACATTTCTTAAAACTCTTAATGCGGACAAGGCTTGCCTTCTACTTTCATACTTTTCCAAAACTGGAAATGCTTCTAAAAATTCACCTTGCATCCCTTCTAGTTTAGTTTTTAATTCATTTTTCCTTTCCCCTTCTGGTAAACGTTCTAAATCTCTTTTATAACCCATAAGATCTTCATGGTGCTGAGCCAAATTTTTTGGAATTTGTCTTTGTTTGGGATCTGTATCTTCAATGTCTTTATTAATTGTGTCCTTTTTACTTAATAACTCTATTCCGCTTTTTTCTATATCCTCTCCCATTTTTTTCAATGCTATAAACGTATATTCGCCGGGAGCATTGTCTGCAATAAACTTCAAATCAACATTTAATTCTCTTTGGATTTTTAGTAATTCATCTCTTGCTTTTTTATCAGTAGCTATATCTCTTTTAACATTTTCTGATACCATTTTATTTATAACTGATTCAATTTTCTTTAATGCAATACGTCTTGCAAACATTTTTTCTTGATTCTCATCACTAAGAATTAAATTCTGTCTATTAAGATCTACTGTAGGAACAAAGCGTTCATATTCATATATATTTCCAAAATTATACCCAAACAAGTTCATGACAACTGTTCCGCCAGCATATACATCTGAAGCTTCTGAATAGACACGAACTCCTTCTTTTTCACCGGGGTCAAATCGTAAATTTCTGACTTCTGGTGCTCGCCATGCACTACCTACAAGACCTCCCTTTGCCAGATGTATATAATCTTCACGATCAGATATTGATACTGGTACGTTTACTGATGCTTTAGAGCCCAAAATGGTTAATTCTCCTGTACTTTTGTTATACTGGATTTTTTCTAGATTTAAATCACGATGTATAACCCGTTCTCCATGTAAAATATGCATTTTTTCAAATAATTTTATGCTAACGTCTAATGATTCTTCAAAACTCAAAGTTTCTTCCGATTGCCGTTTTCTACCTTCTCTTTCCAATTCTGCGTCAGAAACATAGAATCCTAAATTTCGAGGTTTTTTTGGTACAGATGACATTTTGTTTCTCCTTTCAATAGACTAATCATCATTATGTATGTGACCCTTAGATTTTAAGTTTGTTCCCTTTTATTGGGTACTTACACCTATTTAAAATGCTGACAACATACCAGAATTATCACGGCTAGGTCTTATGATTCAATTTTGACGTTTTGTTAGTTATATACCATTCTATAACCATGAATGGAATAAAGTGTGTCAGGTACCTTTTTTTGGTATGGCTATTATTCATGACCGCCATTCCAATTGCCTACTCTAAACAATTTGACCATTTAAAATCATTAGAATACTTAAAACCTGATAGTTCAGAAAATACCAATAATAACTTTCCAAATAACATTACTAAGAACATTACGAACACCAATTATTTAGAAAAATCTAAATTCTGGGCTCGAAATCTATTTAGTGATGTCAGATGTGATTTTTCAATCTTCTTTGGTAAAGAAAATTTACCGTACCTTGCTGGAGTTCTCCTCCTGGATGCCTTTATGGCTAATACAGGCGTCGATCGTTCTTTACGTAACTTTTGGCAAAAAGATATTAGAACCGGACAAACAGACGCTTTTTTTAAGGCTCCCAGCGCCATTGGGCGTTTTAATTATGTTGCAATTTATCTTGGAACCATGACCATAGGATATTGGAAAGGAGAACCTTTCGAGACTAATGCCTTTTATACCTGGGGATACCGAAGTCTTAGGACTCTATTTCTGGTAGGCATACAAGAATCATTCTATAGCTGGGCACTGAGTAATGGACGACCTAGTTTTCATGAGGGGTCAAAATGGCAATTTTTTAAACGCAATGGCGGTAAAGCAGGCTGCAGTGGTCATGCCTTTAATGGGGCTATTCCCTTTCTTACGGCAGCCATGATGTCCGAAGAACCTGTGTTACGATATGGTCTCTATGTAGCATCTGTACTACCTGCCCTTTCAAGAATCAATCGTGATCACCATTATCCGTCGCAAGTGATGTTGGGATGGGCCCTTGCCTATCTTTCCGCAAAAGCAATTTATAATTCTGATAACTCTTGTGAAGAGTCCGTAAAAATATGCGTTGTTCCCAGAAAAAATGGGGCAATGTTACATGCCAGTCTTCAATATTAAGTGTTATTTGATTATTATTCATTTTTTTAATTTAAGGTTTTACTATCTCTGAAGGTTTTACTGCTGGTAATGCTGATGGTGCTGACGCTTTCGCTCCTCCTCCAGGCCCTCCACTAGGCAAAATAGTAGGTTTAGCTTGGGATAATCTTGAACTTGGTAATGTAAGGGTTGGATCTTGTGATCCTTTTGTTTTCTTCCCTTGAGTTATTTCTGGTACTGGCATAAGTGGTTCGTTTTGAATTCTAGTTACCTCTTTTTTAGCCTCCCGCCAACGATATGCGCCTCCTATAGCTGCAATTAATCCACAAACTCCAATAAACATAGGCAGCCCGAAAGCTGTAGCAGCGAGAAGGGCAGTAACGCTTGTGACAACGGTAGCAGTTATTGCAATAGAAATTCCTGATGCCACAGTCAAAGCAGAACCGACCGCGGTTACTTTTTTCCAAGTATTGACCTCTTCTTTCTTCTCTCTTGTTTTTTTATCCCGTATTTCTTTATCCTTTTTTTCTTTGTCTCTTATTTCCTCGTCCCTTTTTTCTTTATCCTTTATTTCTTTCTCTCTTGCTTCTTTGTCCCTTTTTTCTTTCTCTTTTATTTCTTTCTCTCTCTTAATTTCGCTTCTAATTGCAGCCAATTCAGCATCTAGTGTTTTTTTAATATTACTAAGCTCATCTATTACAGCACCATCGGTATTAATTTCCCGTGGTGTTGCTTCGGCCGTAATTTTTTTTATAAGATTACTAATTTTACTGAAAGCCCTATTTCTCGCATTAAAAATCTTTAGGCCATCATCCCTCTCATCATGTAAAATGCCAGATAGCCCAGGAAACATAGCATAACTTCCATCTTTTTGTGAGTAATACCCAAATCCAAACAACTCCATTAAAGTGGCGCCCCCAGCATATACGTCAGTTGCTACTGAGTATTCATAATTACCAGATCTATCAGGCGTCCTAACTTCAGGTGCCATCATATGTGGAGAGCCTTCGATTATATTATGTTTAAAAATTCCATCGGCTGGCATTTTTTTAGATAATCCATAGTCTATAATGGTTACTTCTTTTGTGGCTTGGTTATACATAATATTTTGTGCTTTTAAGTCACGATGTAAAATTCGTTGCTCCTCATGCATAACCTTCATTTTTTTAAACAAATCTATTCCAGCACTTAATCTATCTTCAAAACTTATGATTTCTTCTGGCTTGCGGGTTTTACCTGGGTAATTAGTTTCAAAGTTAAAATCAGTGTGGTAAAGTAAATCATGTCGGCCTGCATATTTTAAAAATTGATACTCAATTTCTTTTTCATCATCTCTTTCCGCAGTAGTTAAAAGCAATCCGGCTTCTTTTGAAATTGCTGATTCAGCAGTCCCAGGCACCGGTTTCTTTTTAGGAATTTTTACAACATCAATTTCTTTCGTTAGCAAATTTTGCTGATGCTTTACTTTTCCAAAACTGCCTTCTCCTAAAATCTTTTCTTTCCCAATATAAAATGCATGAGGAACACGATCCTTGTCGATAACGACTGAATAGTTTAATTTTAAATCTAATGTCAATTTTTCCTCTAATGAAAGATCTCCACCCTCCTCTATTTCTTTTTTTACCTTTATTAGTCCTTCTGGTCCTTCTATTCGTTCCATTTCATTTTCTAATTTTCTCATCTCTTCTTCTAGTTTTTTTATTCCATCAATTTTTCTTTCTTCTTTTAATTTAGTAATTTCTTTTCTTAACTCTATCATTCTTCTTGCTTTTTCTAATTTCACCATTTTTTCTCTTGGGGTTCTTCCATCACGTTCGTAATATCTTTTTATTTTTTTATTCTTAACACCTTGTGCACAAAGCATTTTTATTACAGTTAATTGTTCATCCGTTATTAACAAACCATTGGGTAACAAATGACTCTGATCAATCAATTCTGGTATTGGCTTTCCTATTGTAGGTGAACGTGCAGCCATTTCTTCTCCTAGAATACATTTTACACTCAGATTGTTGTTAATTTTATGCTCATTTTTTTGACTCTAAGCTCTTAATTAAGTTCAAAATTTCCGAATTGAATCACATTAAATATAACCTTATCTTATTTGTAGCTACACCATTTTTAATCTTGTCTATAATAAAAAGAATGAAAAAAGCGAATTCAATGCCCACAATATCTAAAAAAACCGCTATGCGATTTGTATTATTGCTAGGATTTGTGAGTCTTTTTGCCGATATTACTTATGAAGGTGCCCGAAGTATCTCAGGACCTTATCTTGCATCCCTCGGCGCTAATGCAACTATTGTTGGATTTGTTGCTGGGTTTGGTGAAATGCTTGGGTATATTCTGCGATTATTTTCCGGGTATTTTGTTGATAGAACTTCCCGGCACTGGCTAATCATTTTTGTAGGCTATGCGATAAACCTTTTGGCTGTTCCTCTTTTAGCCATTGTGGGTCACTGGCAACTGGCCGCTCTACTCCTTTTTCTAGAACGTTCTGGTAAAGCTTTTCGTACCCCTGCTCGCGATGTCATGCTCTCGGTTGCATCAGAACCCATTGGATCAGGATGGGGATTTGGGATCCATAAAGCAATGGATCAGGCGGGCGGAATGATTGGCCCACTGATTATTGCAGGCGTACTCTATTTTCAAGGCAGTTATCAAGAGGGATTTGCGTTATTATTGTTCCCTGCATTATTAACTTTACTTATCCTGTTTATTGCGCAAAGAGTGTTCCCCTCCCCCCAACTTTTAGCAGAAAACCCTACCCAGATTGAACAAAAGAAATTACCTACGACATTTTGGCTTTATCTAACCAGCGCCTCCCTAATTGCAGCGGGATATGCCGATTTTCCCCTGATTGCTTATCATTTTGAACAAGCCTCTATCCTTCCTAAAACCTGGATCCCAATCTCTTATGCCCTTGCATTAGGGGTCAGTGGTATTTCTGCTTTGGTATTTGGATATTTGTATGATCGATTGGGCTTCTTAGTTCTTGTGATTATTACCTTATTTTCATCATTATTTGCACCCTGCTGTTTTTTGGGTGGCTTTTATCTCGCCTTGCTAGGTATGATTTTATGGGGCATTGGCATGGGAATACAAGCCTCATTAATGCGGGCTATTGTTGCTAATATGATCTCGTTTAAAAAACGTGGGATTGCCTATGGTATATTTAATACTGTTTATGGGATTTCATGGTTTTTAGGGAGTTTTTTAATGGGATATCTTTATGATACTTCAATCATACTTTTGGTGGTTTTTTCAGTCACAATCCAATTACTGGCAATCCCCATATTAATTGTAGTCTACACTAATAATATCAGGGCATCACGAACCTAAATTCACTATGAGCTAGCATGAATGACTACTCAAGAAGCTATTCAAGAAAATGAAAAGAAATTACTAGAAGAAAATATTCGACATCATCTATTGGATCTCTCTTTAACTAATGCAGAAAGACTAAAAGCAGGACTCACTATCCTGATGAATTCAGGAATAGAGGCTTTTCAATCCATCTGTTCAAACACAGTCCAAAATGAATTAGCCGAATTTGTTGACCTACTGCTACATCCAGAATCTTTAGCGCCTGAAACTTGTAAAACCCCATTAGGGCTCGGAGAATGTATTGAATTGATTAAATTCTATACCTTGGATAATCTTAAACTATTGGAAAAAAGAACGTTTATCCTGCCTAAAGCTTGGATGGCTTCTAATGTCATTAAAGGCCAAGGACATCTAAAAGCAGTCGTTCACTCAAGCGCCCTTTTTAATGTTATGACTGCAGCGCATTTTATGGAAGCCATTGAAAAAAAATTAATAGAACAAGGAATTACCCCAGAATCTGTATCCCAATATATTCATGCAGCTTCTCAAAGCATGATTCGTTTACATCAAGCGACTATTGAAGGAAATATTACCATCGTTAGACAACAATTAACTGTCCCTGGCGTAGACGTTAATTATCCCAATGAAGACGGTCAATGTTTTTTACATTTAGCAACCCGTGAAAATCACACAGAAATCGTAAAATTATTGCTCAGTATCCCTGGAATTAAAGTAAATAAAGTGAGTAATAATGGCTGGTCAGCGCTGCATATTGCTGCACGGTTGGGCTATCTTGATATCATCAAGGCTTTATTGGCCATGCCCGAACTGGATGTGAATCAAGTCAACAGCGATGGCTGGACCGCCCTACATTGGGCCGCTTGGCATGGTCATGCCCACGTTGTCTCTGCTTTGTTAACATCATCTACTATTGCCGTTAATAAAGTTGATCAAAGTGGTACAACCGCCCTTCACTGGGCTGCACGAAATGGTCACGCAGATGTGGTTATTTCCTTACTAGCCTTTCCCGAAATAGAAGTAAATCGCCTTGATATCGAGGGCAAAGCACCCCTTCACTATGCCGCCATGTATGATCACTTCCAAGCCATTTTAGCTTTACTGGCAACCCCTAAAATCAATATTAACCAACAAGATATTGAAGGGATGACCGCATTACACTGGGCAGCTCGCAATGGAAACAGTGCCATTGTCAATGTCCTATGCTCTAGCCCCAATATCGACATGAATATTGTAGATATCAACGTGATGACGCCTTTAGACTACGCAATTCGAGGGGGTTTTACCAAAATAGTTGACATGTGGGGTAATCTACCCCCCTCTTCAAATTCAAAACTTTCATTATTCAAAAAAATATTTACCATTGGAAAAAAACAAGAAAACTAAGTGCTGTTAACAATGCACTTCTATCAACGTAGTCCCAAAGATTTTCTAGGCATAGAATCCAATTGAGCTGCGAAGCGCTTTAGATCGGCTTCTTCTTTAAATGTTAGATTCCATTCAGGTTGGGTACTGCTGCCGCTGGTGGCAGGCCTATTTACTTCAATACCTCGTGCGGTTAATGTTTCTTGAATCCTTTTACTGTCTTCTATCCCTAAAAAACTACTTATTTCCTCATGAGACACCTTAATTCTATAACCACCCACAACTGCTTCTGAGGCATGCGGTACTGCTCTTTCTTTTGAATAAGCATATGCTAATGGAACATTTATTGGTTTAGACAATGGGTAAGATTCAAAAAAAGCACTTAGAGAACTATGCCCCTCAACATTGATGTCTCTTGGGAAGTCGATACCTTCAGCTTTATAAGCCTGTAATAAACGAAACGCAACCGCTAAGCAAGCCTGCTGTTTTTCTGGTTTTACATGACCCATGGTAAGACTAGATGCACTTGTTTGGAAAACGGTTTCTCTCAAGGCTCTATGATTATCAGCAGCGACAGCCGCACGAACCTCGGGTCTCTGAAGAAAAAGATCTACAACTTGGAGAAAACCCGCTCTAGCAGCATTTCGAAGAGGTTCATTGTTCATCACATTGACACCAGCCTTAACCACCGTGGGAATTAGCAACAAACGACTCACCACATCAAAGGACATCACAGAATTAAGAGCAAGACTGGAGTCGCTGCCTCCAATAGCAGCTTCACACAAGAGTAAATTATTACGTACACCAGCGGCTGCTTCAATCTGGGGCATAGCTAAAAAATAATTCAGCACGTTTAAACGACCGCTCCTAGCAGCCGCTACAACAGCTGAATGAACTGAATCCCTATCTGATGCGACCGCACGAAGCTCAGTTGCTAAAATCTCGGGTAACTCTGGGTCCTCTATCAAACGCTTCACTATGTCAAGACGACCTGCTATAGCAGCATAAGCCAAAACTAAATTCCTTTCCCCAGCGGCAGTGGCACGAACCTCGGGTATCCCAAGCAAACTATTCGTCACCTCAATAGGAACACCAAAACGAACAGCATACTGCAAAGCTCTATTGTTATTCTGATGGGCATTTGCACGCACTTCAGGTACCTCAAGTAAATCATTCACCATCACGATGGAACCCAACTCAATAGCCAGCAGCAAGGCCTGATTGTCATTTGCAGCCGCAGTGGCACGGATCTCTTCTTTTGCCAATAAACCTCTTACTTCGTCAACATTTCCACGACGTATAGCTTGGACTAATACTGAGTCTGGTACTGGTAAAAAAGCCATTTGTTTTCTCCTTTGTTATAAAATATAAAATAAGCTTACTAAATAAATAAGATCTATTAATAATTAGTATAGCAAATTTAACAAATAATATAATACAAGACAATCACCTAACATCCCCCTTAAGCCCTACCACCTAAGACCAATGATGAAATATATAAAAATATAATAGGTTAACTAAAATAATTTATGTTCTTGGCTTGCAAAAACGAGTTCTTGTACTAATCTTAGTTTCACTAACGCAAAAAATTTAAAGGATTAAATTTTTTATATAGGGGGTATTACATGAATAACTTTTCGTATGAACTCGACAGCGCAAGAGCGATATTAAAAACTTATCATCAAGTATATGATACCCCGGATAATCAAAAACGGATTCTAAAAACCAAGTCTCAATCACCTCAAAAAAATAAGGATCTTGAGGAAGAATTAACTTTTCTTCAAGAAAAATATAGTGTCTTACAAAATGAATTAAGCAAACGGGATGAAAAAATAATTAAATTAAATCGTCAATTAGTCGATCGATCGAACGATATGCAACGCTTACAAGAAGATTTTGAAAATGCTATTTATCAGTTAACAAAATGAGAGTGTCCAAAGTGATGGGGTCAGACCGGTGTCAGACACCAATTTAACATAAAATTTGTCCTTAACTAAATTACTATGATATATTTTCTTCAATCACTTTTTGTTTGGGGATCTTTATCTTATGTTAAAGAAAAAGGCAATAATCAATCGTTTTCATATATTAGTCGTACTACTATTTACTTTACTCAGTTTTTCAATTCATGCTCTAGAACCCAAAGTCATTTTCTCCAATAATCTTGAGATTTGGACAGAATCCTTTGGTGATAAAAAGAACCCTGCTTTACTCTTAATTATGGGCTCTGGTGGTCAAGGAATTCTTTGGCCTCAGCAATTTTGTGAAGAGCTTGCCAATAAAGGGTATTATGTCATTCGTTATGACAATCGTGATACTGGGCTTTCTGCTTCAGTTGATTTTAAACAATCACCTTATACCCTATTAGATCTCGCTAAAGATGCCACTGCCATTCTTGATAATTATGACATCCAAAAAGCCAATATCGTGGGCGCTTCCATGGGTGGCGAAGTCGCAATGATTATGGCTGCACATTATCCAGATCGCCTTTCCAGCTTAACTTTGTTTATGACAACATCCGATATGAGACCCGCATTTGATACTTTTCAAGGAAAACCCACTGAAAGCCTTTTATCTAAACCTAAGCCCATTATTTTTGAAGCAGTAAAGAAAATGACCAATCCACCAAACACTTTAAAAGAAAAAGTGGATGTGTTCATAGAAAACACAAAAATTAATGCTGGAACTCAGGTTCCATTGGACACAGAGCTTCTCCGCCAAATTGGACTACAATCCTTTGTTAGAATGCGAAACCCAGAAGGACTTAATAACCATTTTGCTGCAACTACCGCTTCATACACCTTACATCAGGAAGCACTCAGCAAAATTAAAGCGCCCACTTTAATTTTGCATGGCGATCAAGATCCCATTTTTGGATTGGACCATGCAGAAGCTCTGAATAAGGCCATTGCAAATTCAAAACTTATCATTATTCCTGGGCTTGGGCATGGTATAACCAATACACTTTTCTATAAACCGATTATTGAAGGGATCACGCAAATTGCAAAATAAATAATTTCCTTATGATTTAGGAAAATTTGGATGATTACGTAATAGTTTAGTTAAACCTTCTGCATCAATTGGCTTGCTCAAAAAATAGCCTTGAACTTGATCACAATTAATCTGTTCAAGAAATGCGAATTGTTCCTTCGTTTCTACCCCTTCTGCAATGACTGTTAAATTTAAATTTCCAGCCATTAAAATCATAGACTGAACCAAACTATCATCATCTTTATTAGCATTGATATTATCAACCAATGATTTATCAAGTTTAAGTTTATTAAAAGGAAATCGCTTTAAATAATTTAAGCTTGAATACCCTGTACCAAAATCATCCATTACCAGATCAACTCCTAGTTTTTTAATTTTATTTAATACTTCTAACATTAGCTCAGGATTTTCTATAATAACAGATTCTGTCAATTCTAATTCTAAATACTGGGGTTCTAATCTGGTCTCTTTTAAAATATTACTGATTAACTCATCAAATTTTGGTAATTTAATTTGAGAGCTTGAAATATTAACTGCGATTTTAAAAGGAGATAGTTTTGCATCTTGCCAAGCTTTATTTTGAGCACACGCATTTTTTAAAACCCACTCACCAATAGGGAGAATCAAACCACTCTCTTCAGCAACATTTAAAAATGCATTTGGCATTAATAATCCTAAAGTTGGATGATTCCAACGAATTAATGCCTCCACCCCAACAACAACACCTGACGAAAGATCAATTAATGGTTGATAATGTAACACAAGTTCATCTTTTTCAATGGCTTTTTTTAAATCATTTTCTAAGGAAACCAATTGTAGTGTTCTAAGAGATTCATCTGTTTTACAGAATGTAAAATTATTCTTCCCCTGTTTTTTAACTCTACACATTGCACCATCTGCTTTTTGTAGCAAATCATCCGCACTTGTACCATCCTTAGGGTATATACTAATTCCCATACTCACTGTTAAAGAAAAATCATAGTTATTAACTTTAAATGGCTTTTTAATAACATCCAAAATTTTATTAACAATTATTTCTATTTGTGCTTCATTTTCAACACCAGAGAATGCCACCACAAATTCATCGCCTCCCAATCTTGCCAGAGTATCACTTTCACGCAAAACTTCCGTCACCCGTGAGGCAATTAGTTTCAATGCAAAATCACCTGCCGTATGACCCAACTTGTCATTTATTGTCTTAAATTTATCTAAATCAAATAATAACACAGCTGCAAGCTTATTGTTTCGTTTTGCTAGCGCCATATTTTGCTTTATTCTATCATTCAATAAACGTCGATTAGGAAGTCTTGTCAATTTATCATGTGTCGCATGATATAATAATGCATCTTGTAATTTCCTTGTTTCTGTAATATCACGAAAACTCCACACCCTTCCAACAATCTTGTCTTGAATTTGATAGGGTTTCGAATATCTTTCAAAATACCTGCCATTTTTAAAGCTCATCTCATCTATGCTTTCTGATTCAAAGTTTTTATTTAAATAGTCAATTTTGGCATAAAAAGCATCTGGATCTTCAAGTTCCTTCGCTACAAATGATAACAAATCCTTCATTAGCCCTGCTTTTAAGATCGAACTTGGAATATTCCACATATCTAAAAATTTTTTGTTGTAATCAATGATCTCTCCCTCTGTATTGACGATTAAAATTCCATCTGATGTAGATTCTAATGTTGCACGAACTAATGTTAAATTCCTCTCTAAATTAACAGTACGTTCTTTAACAGCGTCTTCTAGATTTTCTATATGTCTTTTTTCTTCATTATTTAATTGCCACTTTTTTGTTAATACTGTGGCAAGTTCTCTTACCTCTACAACATCAAAAGGCTTTTTAAGTAAGATCAAATTATCTTTAGTGCCTAGAAATTTTTTCAGATTCGACCATGAGTAATCGGAATGCGCGGTACAAATCACAGCCTGAATCCAAGGATCCACTTTCCAAATATGTTGAATTGTTTCTATACCATCCCATCCTGGCGGCATTCTGATATCAACAAACATCAGAGAAAAAGGTTTACCTAAATCAATTGATTTTTTAACAAGTTCTAAACCCTCCTGCCCCTGGCTCGCAAACTCAAGATCATAACTTGGAAAATCTACAAAAAGGTTTTCTGCTTCAAATTTTCTATCTGAAATATTCTTGTCCTCTAGATCAGATAAGGTCTGTTTTGGTAAATTAGGAGTACCCACAAGAATTTTGTGCAAATCCTCACGAACTGTTGGATTATCATCAATCACTAGAATTCGTGGCCTGTCTAAACCCAGCTCATTTAAGTTAATCATATTACAAACTATAGTCAAAATGGGCTGGGAGATGGTGTCAAATCTTGACATTGGACAAATTAATGTCCAATGTCAAGATTTGACACCATCTACATGGAAATCACTCTTATTGAACCTAAGCTTGCACAAAGTATCTGCCAAGACATAACTGCAGATCTTCCTGAATTTTTTGGCATTCCAGAAGTGAACAAGCACTATGTAGAAGGCATGTTAAAATGTGTATCGTTTTCTGCCAAAATTAAAGAACAATACATTGGATTGTTATCTCTGGAATTCCCATATCCTGAAAATGCTAATATCTATTGGATGGGTGTAAAACGGGCTTTTCATCGAAAAGGGGTCGGAACTGCCCTTCTCAAAACTGCAGAAGCTTATGCATTTTATCGCAGCGTGCAATCTTTGAGCGTCGAAACCTTAAGTCCCAAAGAAAATGATGAAAATTATCTAAATACTTTTCAATTTTATCAGAAGCACGGATTTCAACCCCTGTTTGATCTAAAACCTACTGGTTACGATTACTTAATGTCTTATATGTGCAAGCACATTGCTTTAAAAAACTACACTTTAATCGATTTAACACATACTTTAAATAGCGATACCCCTTCTTGGAATGGAACATGTGGTTTTTCGCAAGAAATAAAATTAGATTACAAAGATAGCAAAACAGAACCTAAATTTCGGGTACAGCAAATTAAAATGCACGCGGGTATCGGAACGCATATGGATGCACCTGCTCACTGTATTCCAAATGGTGCATGTATTGACGATATCCATTTGGATCAATTAATAGCGCCTTGCATTATGATAGACATCTCCAAGCAAAGTCATGAACTTTATTCTTTAAGTAAAAGTGATATCGTAGAGTTTGAGTTGCTGCATGGCAAAATCCCACCCGGTTGTTTTGTTATTGTTTATACGGGCTGGGATCGTTTTTGGGATACCCCAGATAAATATCGTAATAATTATGTATTTCCAAGTGTTTCTAAAGAAGCTGCAAAATATCTCCTGGAAAAACAGCTTGTGGGTTTAGGAATTGATACGCTTTCTCCCGATCGTCCTCAAGATGGTTTTCCGACCCACCAATTACTGTTAGGAGCCGGGAAATACATTGTCGAAAATGTATCTAACGCACACTTACTCCCAGCAAAAGGTTTTTATATTCTAGCATTACCGATTAAAACAGCCAAAGGGACAGAAGCGCCAATGCGTCTTCTTGGTTTGCAGATTTAGAGATTTAGTGGTATAACATTTGCAAAAGGATATTTATAAAAGTATGGCACAATTCAAAAATGTTTTTTTTCAATTTGATTAAAAGCGATAGATGGCATCTACTCCGAAAGTCGTTTGTCTTTTTCTTTTACCGTTATCATAAGGTTTTGTTCGACTGGCTTGTTCATAGCGAATTTCAGGACGAATCGAAAACAAACTTGTAAACGCATGACTTAAACCCAAAGTAAAACTGCCATATTTTGTGGCAAATCCTGTGCGTTCACCTTTAACATCGTCTAAATAGTCAAATCGGGTTGAAATAAATTGTTTATCAGACAGCTTATATTCAATATAATGCACTGCACCCCAAACCGGTGATTTTCCAGAAATACGAGGTCCACACCCTCCTCCTCCCCCAAAAGATTTTATTGGACCAAAATTACAATCACCCCCAAGACGCGCGTGATATTGATACAAATAATACGCTTCAGTTAAAATATGGAATTCTGGGCAAAACCGGTGAGTCCAAGTAAGGTTAAACTGTTGTAAATTATCATGATGGCCCTTAAAACGCCCATGATTAATCGAGTCTATTCCACCCCATAACGAGTCATCATTGTCTTCTGAAACCCAACGAACCAAAGCCTGTCCCGTTGGAATATGGGCAGCACGATCCCAAGGAGCGACATCATCTCCAGCATGAACCCCCAAAAGAATTGTCCATTGAGTATTCAACATAAAAGTTGCATTGATCCCCGTCATACCACTGGCATCATAATTATTCATTAAAGAATGGGAAAATAAATAATTTTCTGGTGCTAAAGAACTTTCAATATCGGGTGGTGAAAAATAACGACCAAAGGTGAGTAACATTCCTTCAGCAACTTGAGGGAAATATAATTGCCCATAAATTTCCACTGGATCAAAACCATACAATTTGTTACGTTTTAAAAGTTGTGAACTAAAAAGACCTTGAGCAATGGTAGCCCGATAGTCAATTCCAAATAAATTAGTGAACCGAAATCCCCAATCAAGGTGATCACATTGAACAGTGTCTGGTTGCCGTTCTAGACGAAGTACAAATTGATCTAATTCAATTCTATTTGGAACTATCGAGAAACCCATGGGCACATTAGAATGTTTGGAAGTGCTTAAATTAAAAGAAGGATTGATCCATCCATACAGCCTAATATCATTCTTTTTGAGACCTGGACATGCATCCCAAAGAGCCTTGGTTAATGGAAAGATAGGATCAGTATTGGGAACGCCCAAGGTGGGTCCAGGATACTCGCTACTCGGAAATACTGAATCTAAAGGAGCAGGCTTTGCCCGTCGAGAGGATGTTGTTGCATCATCAGCTACAGCTAATATTGGTGTTCCAAGGAAAATAACCAGGATATTGTAAACAATAATTCTTATCTTTCGACTATTACACATACTATTCCCCTTATATATTAAAAGTAGAACAATTTTGGAGGGCATGGTGTCCAGGTTAATCAATGCATGTGTTATCCAAGTTTGGATCAAGGGATGTTTTTTGTCCAACTCATCCCATTGGCAATTTCAAGCTCTGATCTTGACAAATGTTGAGCTGCCCCTTCCTCACCAGACTCTGCAAAACCTGCAGAAATAATGACAACTTGATTGATCTTTTTTTCTCCACATTGAGACAAAACAAAGGGAAGCGTAGAAGCTTTTGTGATAATAATAGCCAAATCAACAGCATTTCGAATATCAATCACCGAAGAAAATGATTGCTTGCCAAAAACGGATTTATGCTCGGGATTAACAGGATAAAGTGCACCCTTAAACCCCCCATCCATTAAATTTTTAAAAATTTTCATGCCAACAGATTCAGCCCGCTCGCTTGCTCCAATTACAGCAATGGAACTCGGATTAAATAATTTTTCTAAATAATGTGTTTCATTCATGGTATATCTTGATTCTTTTTCCTTTCTCGAATTAACTCTTCGATCACAAAAGGATTAGATAGTGTTGAAACATCCCCTAAATCTTCAATTTCATTGCGGGCGACTTTCCTTAAAAGTCGCCGCATTATTTTACCCGATCGCGTCTTTGGCAATGCTTCTGTCCACTGAATTTCTTCTGGGGTTGCAATCGGTCCAATGCTGTTTCTAACTTGTCTTTTTAATTCTTGTTTGAGATTTTCTGAAGGCTCAATCTCAGCTTTGGTCGAAACGTAAGCGTAGATGGCTTCACCTTTAATTTCATGTGGAATGGCAACAACTGCAGCCTCTGAAACAGCCGGGTGCTCTAACAAGGAACTTTCAATCTCTTCTGTCCCAAGACGATGGCCCGATACTTTAATGACATCATCATTTCGACCCGAAATCCAATAATCTCCTTCTTCATCACGATGAGCGCCATCTCCTGTCAGATATACTCCCTTAACTTCCTTAAAATACGTATCAATAAAACGCTGATGATCCCCATAAATCGTTTTCATAAATCCAGGCCAAGGTTTTTTTATAACCAGCTTGCCTGAAGTATTCGTTTTAATTGGTTTTCCAGTTTCATCAACAATTTCAGGCTCAATACCAAAAAAAGGCAGGGTCGCTGATCCTGGTTTTAAAGCTGTTGCACCCGGCAAAGGTGAAATTAGAATTCCTCCTGTTTCTGTTTGCCACCAGGTATCCACAATAGGACAACGGCCTTCTCCAACCACTTGGTAATACCATTCCCAAACCTCTGGATTAATGGGTTCACCCACTGTGCCTAATAATTTAAGGCTTTTTCGTGAAGTTTTGCTTACAAAAAGATCTCCTTCTCGCCGCAAAGCTCGTATAGCGGTGGGTGCAGTATAAAAAATGTTTACTTTATGTTTATCGACAATCTCCCAATACCGGGAAAAACTGGGATAATGAGGCACCCCTTCAAACATTACTGTTGTTGCAGCATTGGCTAAAGGTCCGTAAATAATATATGAATGTCCGGTGATCCAGCCAACATCGGCGGTACACCAATAAATATCTTCCTCGTGATAATCAAAAATATATTTATGTGTCATTGCCACATAAACAAGATAACCACCCGTCGTATGTAATACGCCTTTTGGTCTACCTGTCGATCCGGAAGTATAAAGAATAAATAAAGGATCATCAGAATCTATCATTTCGGGTTCACACTGTGGATCTCCCCCTTCTATGACTTCATGATACCAAATATCTCTATTTTTTTCCCAATGAATCGGATTACCCGTTCGTTTGACAACAATCACTTTTTTAACATTCGGACAACCTTTGAGTGCTGCATCGGTGTTTTCTTTCAATGCGATTTTTTTTCCAGCACGGATCCCTTCATCAGCAGTAATAACCATTTTACAATCAGAATCCAAAATTCGAGTTTTAAGAGAATCTGAAGAAAACCCTCCAAAAACTACAGAATGAATCGCACCAATTCTGGCACAAGCCAACATTGCAATGGCAACCTCTGGTATCATAGGAAGATAAATGCAAACTCGATCTCCCTTTTGAATACCGTAATTTTTTAAACCATTCGCAAAACGAGAAACCAACTCGTGTAATTCTTTATAAGTTATTTTTCTCGTTTCATTGGGATCATCCCCCTCCCAAATAATCGCCACTTTTTTTCCATTATCTTTAAGATGTCGATCTAAGCAATTAAAAGAAGCATTGAGTTTACCTCCAATAAACCAACGCATATCAGCCTTTTCAAAACTGCCGCTTTTTACAGCCTCAAAAGGTGTATGCCAACTGATAAATTCTTTAGCTCTTTCTCCCCAAAAGGTTTCAGGCTCATCAATGGATTGTTGATACCACTTCTGGTAGAGTGCTTCATTAATATAGGCTTTTTTTGCAAAAGTGCTTGGGACCTCATAGTGTTTTGACATAATATTAACACGCTCCGTGTGCATTCTGTGAGTCAACGTGGATTTGATACCATAAACTCAAAAAATATTCAGTATTTTACTGACATCCTTCGCCGCCTTGATGCCTGAAAGATAAGCACCATCCACACTGGAAGGAAATTGACTGGTATGTTCACCTGCAAAACAGATTTTACCTTGAGGTTCTGAAAGATCCTCATTGTCCCTCAAAGAACTCTTTTCTGTATGATAAGAATAAGCACCCTGTACAAATGGATCTTTATACCAACGTGTTATTTTAGACCATTTTGGCTTTGAAACTTTATTTCCAAATATTCTTATTAACATATTTAAGGCAGACTCAACTAATTTATTATCTGATACTTCAAGTTCAGTTCGCTCAGCGTAACTCGAAATAAGTAAAGTCCCACCTGATTTTTCTTTAATAAAATGGTGTAAGTTAATTATTTCTCTCCAAAACCCTGTTTCAGGATCATAGGGTAACAAATAATGAACATCATTCGGCCAAAATGGTTCATCAAAATGAAGAAGGATTTTCTCGTGTATTGCCATCCCCAAATTCTCAATCGCTTCTTGTTTTCTAGCAGATAAAGGAGGATTAAAGTGGATTGCTTTTAAGACCTTCAATGGAACAGTACAGACTACCACATTGGCATCAAACTTTCCGTGAGGAGTTGTAACAACTACTCGATGACCTTCATCTTTAATTGCCGTTACTTCGTGATCTAAATGTATTTCAAGCAAACCACTGTTTTTAACCTCTTTTAGCAATCCCTCTGGCAGTTTACTATAACCATTGATAATGACATGATTCCCGCCCAGATGATCAAGTGTAAGCCCAAGCTTATAAGACTGCAGGGAATCCTTTCTTTCTGGTGTATAAACTGATTTTTGATGAATTTGTTCTCGAAAAGCATGTAAAAAAACCTCTGGTGTAAACTCTTTAAATTCTGAAGCCTCGGAAAAACGTTTTTTTGAGGAACCCTTAAGCCTTGATTCAACTGCTTCTCTGAATGCTGATAATGATTCAAAATTTATAGGTTTTCCTTCTGTATCATAAATTATCATATTTGTTATAGAAATAGGTTTAAAATCTATGTGGAATTTTTTCAGTAATGGCGTTAATGGATTACCACCCGGACCATGAATATATTGACAGCCTAATTCGATCGGTGTTCCTTCTATTAGGCTTGTGTCAATTCGTCCACCAATGCGAGATTGGGCTTCAAGAAGTGTTACGCTAAAACCTCGAGAAACAAGCTCATGCGCTGCTGTAATACCCGAAAGCCCTGCACCAACCACAATAATTGAAAATGATTTTGCCGAGTAAATACTACTATGAACATGTGAATTTTCATTGGTCATAAAATACCCTATACTTTTGAGGTTTATATATTAAAAATAGACCACAACCAAATAAAAAACCTTACTTTTTACAGTTTAATTATCTATATGGAAGCATCTAGAGCTAATAAATGTATATCAAAAATTAGAACTATACTCAGAATATGTATATTTGTTGAAATATTCAATAAACAATTTGATTGTATATACAATAAACAAGAAAGAATGAGAGAAAATCATTATGCAGGAAAATGGGAATGTTTTTACTCAGTAATTACCAAAATGAGAAGAAACTTATTGCAGAAATAACACCCCTATTGTATAAAAATTTTCCAATGGGATTTTTAGCTTCTCTTATTGCCAGCTCAGTGGTCTTTTGGGATTTCCCTGCTTTTGCTAACATAAAAACTGATTCCATCTGGCTTTTAATATTTTTATGTGTCTACTTTTTTAGATGGTTTTTATTTTTTTGGTATAAAGCTTCAAAAAGTAATATAACCTTACAGATTTATCATTATACTTTGTTTATTTTTGGTTCCAGTCTGTCGGGATGTCTTTGGGCTCTTCTCGGCAGTTTATTTATGCCACACAACCTTGCCGGTCAAACACTGACTCTTTTTGCAATTTCGGCTATTATCGGAGGTGGCACGCATATTTTAAACGCAAGCTTTATTGCTATTTTCTTATTTACTACTATTATCACTACACCTATTGCAATTTATCTTTATATACAAGCGACACAAACCGGACAATTAGTATATGTTTTGATATTAATCTATATGTGTATTTACAGCATTTATATAATAATTGGAAGTTATATATCTAATAAATTGCTATTAAAAACAATCACGCTCGATTATGAAAAAGATAAAATCCTTGAAGACCTTTTACATTCTGAAAATCAATTGCAAGAAAGTGAACAACAATATCGTCAAATAGTGGAATTTTCACCTTTTGGTATCTTGGTTGTATCAAAAAACATAATTCAATTTGTTAACCAAGCTATGATGACTATGCTAAAAGCAAATAATGAAACTCAATTGTTGGGGAAAAATTTTTTTGATATAGTTCATCCTGCCTATCGTTCAATCAAAAGGATTAGGATGGATAATTTAGAAAATAATGAAAACCCCAATGACATACTAAGTGAAAAATTTATAACTCTTGATGGAAAAATAATTGAAGTCAATACAAGATCTGCCAGAATCCCCTATAATGGTAATTTTGCCATACAAATATTTATAGAAAATATTTCTGAAATGGTTTATTCAATAAAAAGAATTACATATTTAAGCACACATGATCCCTTAACTGGTCTTGTTAATAGAAATAGATTTGAGGAAATAATCGGTAAATTAATTAACTTAACGGAAAGAACTCATAATGTTCTTGGTATTATTTATATTAATTTAGATAAAATGAAGAACATTAACGATATTCATGGTCTTGAAATGGGTGATTTATTGTTGCAACAAATCTCCAAAAAAATATTGACCAATACTCGCAAAAGTGACACTGTTGCCAGAATTTCAGGAGATGAGTTTGCTATTGCAATTCAAGTAGAAAAAAGAACAGAAATTAGTGAGTTTGCAAATAAAATTAAGCAGATTATTTCAGAACCCCATCTAATAGCAAATATATCATTATTCTCCACTGCTTGTATTGGTATAAGCATTTTTCCAGATGATGCAAAAAATTCAGATCAATTGCTAAAACATGCTTTTGTTGCAATGCATGCGGCAAAAAAAGAACGTATCAATAATATTCATTTTTATACTGGAGGTTTAACAACAGAAATTATAGAAAAAGGAGCATTGGAATCAGATTTACATAAAGCCATACTAGAAAACAATTTCTTTCTTGTTTATCAGCCAAAAATATCACTAGAAACAAAAAGAATTGTTGGTCTTGAGGCACTCGTTCGTTGGCAACACACCTCGGGTGATATTATTCTTCCGGTAAATTTTATTCCGGCAGCAGAAGAACTGGGCCTAATTATTCAACTTACCAAATTAATTGTTAATAACCTATTTGAACAAATGAATAAATGGAAGAGTAATAATTTTTTGCTATATAAAACCTCCGTCAATTTAACTGCTTATGATTTAAGGGATATAGACTTTATTGATTTCTTCATAAACGCAATTGCAGAACACAAGATCGACACTCGTTTTCTTGAAATTGAGATTACCGAGAGTGCACTTATTGAAAACTTAGAACAAAGCTCATCAATACTAAGAAAACTGAAATCATTAGGAATTACAATTTCAATTGATGATTTTGGAACAGGTTATTCTTCTTTATCATATTTAAATTATTTGCAAATTGATTATATAAAAATTGATAAATCTTTTATCAACAATACTATCGTTGATTCTAATTCAGATATTATAGTTAAAGCCATTATTGCCATGGCACATCAATTAAAAATCAAAGTCATTGCTGAAGGTGTTGAAACAGAAAATCAATATTTATTTTTACGAGATCATGGTTGTGATCAAGTACAAGGATTCTATATCTCTAAGCCACTTTCCACTCACGATCTTGAGGATTTTATTAGAAAATATTAAGATTAAACACTATAGCACAGAGTTCTCTTTAAAAGGCAATTCTAAAAAGGCTTTTACATGTGCCAAAACACATTGGCCCAATACAGACAAATTATATCCTCCTTCTAGAGTTGATACAATTCTGCCTCCACAAGATTGCTTCGCAATTTTGACCATTTCCTGTGTAACCCAATAATAATCTTCTTCTGTTAAATTTATATTAGCTAAAGGATCTTTAATGTGAGCATCAAACCCCGCAGAAATTAATATGAGCTCTGGTTCAAAATTTATCAATGCAGGGATCCAATATTTTAAAACACTTTCACAAAACCCAACGCCATCGGTTCCTGCAAGTAATGGAATATGCAAAATATGCCCTTGTTGTTTTATGTCGATGTTATACGGATAGAAAGGATACTGAAAAGATGAACAAAAAAGCACTTTTGATTCATCACGAAAAATATCTTCAGTTCCGTTTCCATGATGGACATCAAAATCAACAATTGCAATTTTTTTTAATTTATAGTGTTCTAATGCATAGGATGCCCCTACTGCAATATTATTAAAAAAACAAAACCCCATCGCTTTATTTCGTTCTGCATGATGTCCAGGTGGGCGCACATTACAAAATATTTTGGATTCTTTATTTTGCATAACTAAGTCAATACCTTGAATTACAGCACCTGCTGCTAAACAAGCTGCTCGTAAGGTAAATGGCATCATAATAGTGTCCGGATCTAAACTATAGATTTTGTTGTGTTGTGCACGCTTGAAAAGGCCATCAACATAGGCAGAATCATGTGCTCTTTTGAGATCTTCTTCTGTGGCAGCGTTGGCTTCATAAAAATGAAGTAAAGATCTAATATCAGATTTTTTTAAGGTATTTTCTATAACTCGTAATCGTTCTGGTGATTCAGGATGATCCGAACCCATATCATATAGCAAGCAATCTGGATGAGAAATAATCCCAACACTCACAAATATTGAATCTCCAATTAAAGTTATGTTTCAATGCCCAAAAGTTTGCTTCATATACTCAAGCACTGCTTTTAAATCCTCGCTCGATAAATTTGGATTACCCCCTTTAGGCGGCATTGCTAATGGTGAACCAGACTCTTGGTATCCCTGCTCAATACGTTGTAGTAATACCGCATCAGAATTTTTTAATAAGGGACTGTTTTTACCTGTTAAATCGAGCACTCCGCTTATTGCCCCCTTACCATTCGCACCATGACAAACAACACAAGTTTGATGATAAATCTTTTTGCCCAGTTCAATATTATTTATTGATGTTGAAGATGTTGGGGGTGTTTTTGACGAAGATTGGGCATTTGTTCCCGCTTGTTCCGTTGAAACTGTTTGAGATACAGGTTGTGCTTGATTTGGCTTTGGACTTTGAGCTGCTAAAAAATTATAAATATCACGTTCATTTTCCCCTGATAATCCAGCTTGCAAACGCATGTGGAGAACAATGGTCTGCCATTGTTTCGCCGAAAACTCTGATGGGGAACGCATATTATGGCAGCGCGAACAATTATCAGCCCATGCCTTGGCTCCACGAACTAGACTATCAGAATTATTTTCTGGTTCATCACAATAGGAGAAATTTTGAATTATACCACTGAATAATATCCACATAATCATTGGTAAAAGTTTTAAATGATGACCAAATCGTATTTTTTTCATTTTTAATTTCTCCTTATTAGAAACCAAAGACCAACTTGAGCTGGAGGACATTGGCATTACTATCCAACCCTTTTTGTCCATGATTCAATTCATAAGCAATTTTTGCAACGATGCTGGGCGCAAACCAATAATTCAGGCCTACAACCCATTGCTTTTGATTGATACTGGTAAAAGGTGTTTTGAATATTCCTCGGCGCACAACGGGTTCAAATTTGCTTGTCGGGATCCGATAAGCCAATTGTAAATACCAGGCTCTCCATTTGCTTGCAAGAGGAGCGATGCCAAACTTTTGTGCTCGGGCTTTCTGACGTATCATTTCCCCTTTAAAATTAAAATCTAACCATTGGTAAGCAATATCAGCTCCTAAAACATTATAGCCACGACTTTTTTGCAACAGTGTACTATTATCCGCCAAATCGTAGAGAGCTAATTTCCCCGAAGCAAGAGAAACCCCAACTTCTAATTTAGGAATAGGTAAAAGCCCTATCCTTCCACCTGTAACATAGTTACCTGTTCTAGCGGTATAGCCATCCGTTGCAATATGATCAATGATACCCATGTCTCCTATGGTTGTATCTACTAAAGCTCTTGGACCATTTGCAAAGTAAAGAGCATAATTGGCGTTCATATCGCAAAATAATGGTCCTCCCCCACGAAGGTATGCCCCAATATCAGATTGTGGTGCAGCTTCGTCACTATTGAAACCAATGGGTGCAGATGGTAACTTATTAATCCAATCAGGAGATAAATTTTGCACAAATTGGCCCAATGCACTATCAAACTTACCGGCTCCAAGAATTGCACAATCATTGATAAACCAATTGATATTTGCAAAATTTAAACTTGTAGCAGTATCCCCATTGTCATTAATTGCAAAATCTACAGCCGCTCGAAGAAGGAATAAATCCTTATAATTAGCAA
>Ga0207001_1009_pt1 | contig 48416 bp, 39 predicted proteins | sample Alteio_BWMinCont_91_FD_153481 | JGI IMG/M metagenome (GOLD analysis project Ga0207001, IMG submission 153481) | Enriched cells from forest soil in Barre Woods Harvard Forest LTER site, Petersham, Massachusetts, United States -... | ecosystem: Environmental > Terrestrial > Soil > Temperate forest >... | reverse complement strand
TCCTTTATCTTATTCAGTGCCCGGGTAAGTTCTAAAAAATCCTCTGTTTTCCTTTTTGTTCCGGGTTCGGTATTTCCAAAATCGCCCAGGATCACTCCGGCAAAAAAGGTAGCCATGGCACTCAGTGAATTGATCACTACAAAATATCCAAAGGATACGCTGGACATAGTAGTTTTCGGCAATGACGCGTGGACCGTTGAAATCAAAGACCTGCCCTATCTTCAGGTAGGACCCTATCATACTAATACGGTCGCCGGACTTGAACTGGCTATGGATATTTTGAGGAGAAGAAGAAATCCGAATAAGCAGATCTTTATGATCACCGACGGAAAACCAACCTGTCTCAAATCAGGTAAACGTTATTATAAAAACAGCTTTGGCCTTGACCGGAAAATTACAGCCCGATGCCTAAACCTGGCGGCACAATGTAAAAAGCTAAAAGTCCCCATCACGACCTTTATGATTGCCAGTGATCCCTATTTGCAACGATTCGTAAATGAATTCACTGAAACTAATAACGGGAAAGCCTTCTTTGCTTCACTGGATCATCTTGGTGCTTTTATCTTCCGGGATTTTGAAAACGGGAAAAGAAAAACGGTCTATTGAAAACCGATGACCGTTGACCGACTTGTCTGCCTTCTCCCGCCCATGGCGGGAGAAGGCGGATGGCCGTTGACCGATAAACGAAATACGATCAACCATAAACCATTAACGATTAATTAAATCTGTCAGCGTTATAAATATAAAAATGAATATTGAAAAAATAGAAACACTTGGTGATCTGAAGAAGTCTGGCTATAAACACCGTTCAGTTAAAGAAGAAGTCAGGGAGAATCTCTTAAAAAAGCTACTTAAAAAGGAAAACAGTTTTCCCGGTATTGTAGGTTATGAAGACAGTGTTATTCCTGATACAGAAAGAGCACTGCTTTCGAAACATAATATTCTTTTTCTTGGATTGCGCGGACAAGCCAAAACACGTATGGCTCGTCTGATGACCAACCTCCTTGATGAATATATTCCTTTTGTTGCAGGAAGTGAAATCAATGACGATCCCTTCGCACCGATCTCAAAATTTTCAAGGGAACTTATCCGTCAGAAAGGAAATGAAACACCTATTGCCTGGTTACACCGAAGTGACCGTTACAGTGAAAAGCTTGCAACGCCGGATGTGAGCGTAGCGGATCTGATTGGTGATATAGATCCTATTAAGGCTGCGAATATGCGTTTGAATTTTGCCGATGAGGAAGTAATTCATTTTGGCATCATTCCAAAAAGTAACCGGGGTATTTTTGTTATCAACGAGATCCCGGATCTGCAGGCCCGAATCCAGGTATCTCTTTTTAATATCCTGGAAGAAGGCGATATACAGATACGAGGATTCAAACTGCGTATGCCCCTGGATATATTATTTGTATTCACTGCTAACCCGGAGGATTATACAAACCGCGGATCCATCGTTACACCCCTGAAAGACCGAATTGAAAGCCAGATCCTGACGCATTATCCAAAAAATATTGAACATGCACTTCTGATAACTGAACAGGAAGCAGAAATTACAGAAGATCAAAAGGTCCGGGTGAAGATCAGCGATATGGTGAAAAGAATTATTGAGCAGGTGGCATTTGAAGCACGTACCAGCGAATTTGTGGACAAGAAAAGCGGTGTATCTGCGCGACTTACCATCGCCGCATTTGAAAATGCAGTGAGTGCAGCGGAACGTAGATCCTTACTCAATAATGAAAAAGAAACACAGGTATGGATGAGTGACCTTGTCGGTATTATTCCATCTATTACAGGAAAAATAGAACTTGTATATGAGGGAGAACAGGAAGGTCCTTACCAGGTAGCTTTTAATTTACTTGAAAAGGCATTCCGTTCACAATTCATAAATTATTTTCCAAATCCTGAATTATTCAAAAAGAGAAAGGGCGGCGAGGAAAATCCATATAGACCCATTACCAACTGGTTCGACAAAGGGAATCACCTGGAGTTATTCTTCAATTCGAAGGACGATGATAAAGTCAGGTTGCTTTATAAAGTTGACGGTCTGCATGCATTCACAAAAAAACATTTCCGTAATGCCAATGAAAAGGAAATGGCACTCCTTATGGAATTTGTGTTACACGGACTTTCCGCATACAGCATGATCAGTAAAAAAGTAGTAGAAGGTAAAATTGAATTCAAAGATCTGATCGGGTCTATGATGAATATGACACCTGATGCGGGTTATGGGACGGAAGAGGAAGACTTTGGGTAATTGTCAATTGTTAATTGTTAATTGTTAACGTCCTATATTCAATTTAGTTGATTTAATTATACTTGTAAGTATTTTGAAAATCTCTATTGCATCATTATTTATGCTTTCAAATTGTTTTTCAATTAAGTAATCTGTCGCAAATAATAATTCAAGCCAATAAATTGTTTCATTAATTTCCTTTTGAGCAATGCTCAATTTGTGCTTGAAATCAACCTTTGATTCAGCCTGCTCTGCTTCACGAATTAATGCACCAACGCTCGTTCCGCTCTTTAAAAGTTGTTTCGATAAAACATATTCCTTTTTTCTGGAACTTAAAAATTGATAAAGCCTGACTATACGAATTGAAAAAGCAAAGCTTTTTATTTTTATTACATTCTCTTTCACACGTTAACAATTGACAATTGACAATTAACAATTAAAATACGTTCACCTCTCGCTCTAAATTAATGTCGAATTTCTTGTGAACGGATTTTTGGATTTTTTCACTTAGTTGAAGGATCTCCAGCCCGCTTGCTTTTCCATAATTCACCAGGACAAGAGCCTGGTCTGCGTGAACACCTGCATCTCCCTTGCGGTAACCTTTCCATCCGCATTGTTCTATCAGCCAGCCGGCGGCCAGCTTAACTGATTTATCTTCATGGGGGTAAGCAGGCATATCGGGATATTTTCTTGAAAGTAAAAGAAATAATGCCTGATCCACAACAGGATTTTTAAAAAAACTGCCGGCATTGCCAATCTCTGCCGGATCAGGAAGTTTTGATCTACGAATTTTTATAACAGCCTGGGAAATATCCTGAATAGTTGGAGACTTAACGCCCATTTTTTTCAATTCTTCGCGAATGGCGCCATAATTGGTTTTTAAAACGGGTGTTTTATCTAAGAGAAAAGTGACATTTAAAATTATATATCGGCTCTTTTCAACAGATTTAAATATACTGTCACGGTATCCAAAACGGCAATCGTTAACCCCAAATGCATATACTTTTTTCTCTTTCCGGTCATAGGCTTCCAGCTCAAAAAAAACATCCTTGAGCTCGACGCCATAGGCTCCTATATTTTGGATGGGAGCTGCACCCACATTTCCTGGTATCAGTGAAAGATTTTCAAGTCCGCCCCAGTTCCTTTTAATGGTGTACTGCACAAATTCATGCCAGTTTTCTCCTGCCCCGGCCCTGACATATATATGGGAAGGCTCTTCTTTCACTTCATCAATTCCAACCAAATCAATTTTTAAAACAAGTCCGTCTATATTTTTTGTGAGCAGAATATTGCTGCCTCCTCCCAGAATAAGCGAGGGTTCTTTCCCTGGCAATTTTAAAATTTTCTCGAGTTCATCCGCAGTTTTTACAGAGATGAACTCTGTAGCATTCACATCAATGTGAAAACTATTGTAAGGTAATAGGGATACATTTTTTTGTATTGCCATAATCAAAATTGAAAATTAAACCGGATCGATATCAGGTACCACCACGACGGATCTGAACTTTCGGTCATTCTGCAAAATTGCTTTCTGTTGCTGGATCACCTGCTTCGCGTATGCAATTGTACCACCATTTTTTGGCAGTTTTAACATGAGCTCCATGATATATTGATTCCTGATCCGGGCAACGACGGGTTCTCCGGGGCCTGTTAAGTAATATCCAAAATCCTTTTGCAGGTGCAGGGCAAAAACAGATGCGGCATCATGAACTATATCCTGGATTTTATGACGGAAACTGATACGGATGATCCGTGAAAATGGCGGATAAGAAAACTGCTGGCGGGCTGCGGCTTCCTGTTGATAAAATGCTTTATAATCATGGTCAATGACCCACTGCAAAACGGGATGCCTGGTATTTGCTACCTGGATCAAAACTTTTCCCTTCCCGTCTTTCCTGCCTGCCCGGCCGCTCACCTGTTCCATTAATTGAAATGCCCGTTCATTCACCCGGAATTCAGAAAAATTCAGCAAACTATCCGCATCGAGAATGCCCACCAGGTCAACATGATCAAAATCAAGACCCTTAACAACCATCTGGGTACCCACCAGGATATCCACCCTCTGTTGTTCGAATTGTTTTATGAGCATATCATGCGCCGTCTTCCCGCGCACGCTGTCAACATCCATCCGGGCAATAAGCGCTTTTGGGAAAATGGTCCCGAGTTCTTCTTCTATTTTTTCAGTCCCGAAATTCCGGTGAATAAATTCATGGTTACCGCATGCTGCGCAGGTATTCACGGGGGGATAGGATGTTCCGCAATAATGGCATAATAGTTTATTCGTCAGCTTATGAAAAGTCAGTGAAACATCGCAGTTTTTGCATTGGGGAATCCACCCGCATATTTTGCATACCTGGTAAGGAGAATAGCCTCTCCGGTTTCGAAAGAGAATAACCTGTTTTTTATTATCGAGGCTTTCCTGGATTGCCTCCTGAAGAGCCGGGGTACAAATAACTTTGGTTCCGTCTTTCTGGAAAAATTTCTTCATATCTATAAGACGTATAACGGGCATGGCTACCTGCCTGAATCTCTCCAGAAGTTCCGCCAATCCGTATTTACCGGTAACCGCATTATAATAACTTTCGACTGATGGTGTGGCGCTGCCCAAGAGGGTTTTAGCTTTGAATAGAGACGCATAGTAAATAGCTGTGTCCCGTGCATGATAACGGGGCGCAGGGTCCTGTTGTTTATATGAACTATCGTGTTCTTCATCCACGATAATCAGAGAGAGGTCGGTGAATGGCAGAAATAATGCCGAACGGGCGCCCAGTAAAATCTTCACTTCGCCTTTGCGTACTTTATTCCAGATTTCAAATCGTTCGTTCTGGCTGAACCTGCTGTGGTAGATTCCAAGATATCCGCCAAAATGTGACTGAAGTCTCCGTACAATCTGCGAAGTCAGGGCGATCTCCGGAACCAGGTATAAGACCTGTTTATTTTCCAGCATCTGTTGTTCGATCAGTTTGATATAGACCTGAGTCTTGCCACTGGAAGTATATCCATGTAGGAGACACACGTTTTTATTTTCGAAATGCTTTCTGATATCAGCCAGCGCTAATTCTTGTGCAGGTGACAATTCAAAAGAAATATGAATATTACGAGGCAATACACGGAGACGATCGACCGAACGCTGTTCTGCTATAAGAATATTTTTCGTGATAAGTGCTTTTAGCTGAGCATCAGAAGCTCCGGATTTTTTCAATAATGCGGGTCGTGTAACTTCAGGTTCTTTTTTTTTCAGATGAAGAAAAGAAAGAAGTAGTTCCATTTGCTTCTCAGCCCTGGACCATTTCTTATCCTCATTCAGAAGCGCTTCCAGTTTCTCATCTGAAGCATAGTCCGGGTGCAGATTAATATAAGTCTCCGTCTTCGGTCTATACAACTCCTTCAGGGATTCATAAACATAACAAACAGTTTTATCAATGAGCCGCTTCACTACAGGGTAAACGGCACCGCCATGGAGAATTTCCTGTACCTCCGGAATTTTCAACTCTCTCTTCAGTAACAATGTCTCCGCTACAAGATATTCATCGTGATCGAGGGAAGAAAAATCATCACCAAAACTTTCATTAAAAACCAGCGTGCTTTCACTGCTCAGTTTGAAATGTGCCGGCAGGGAAGCAGCCATCACTTCTCCTTCTGAACACATATAATATTGAGCAATCCATTCCCAAAGTTCCAGCTGCTCTTTATAAATCAGTGGCTCGGCATCCAAAACACTCTCAATGGGCCTTGGATTAAAGGCTTCCGGTTTTTCTTTCTGGAGTTTCTTTACGATACCAGCGTACTTTTTGTTTTTGAGAGAAACTTCCACACGACAGCCCGGCCGGAGGCCCTCCGTCAAATGGTCCGGTACCTGCCAGGTGTAATTTTTAGGGAGTGCCAGCGGTATGATGATTTCTGCGTACAATATTTTATTTAATGATTTCAAGTATTAAACACCCGGATGATACCATAAGTTTATTTCAGGCAGGATTGATCCAGGGCGCCTTATAGGTTTTTAATTTGTTTTCCATGATGTCAAATACTTTTTGTTTATAAAGAGAGATCTGTCGTAAGTTATAACCCTCAGGACTGATTTCTTCCAGAAAAACCGCCCTTGATTTTGCGTTTTTTAAACTGAGCAGGGAATGATAATTCATTATTGTATAGTTATCCAGAAACAATATCGGTTTTACCGGTGTCTGGGTTTCAACAGCGATCCGGAAAGCACCGTCGTAAAATGACTTAAGTGGTTTGCCGGTTTCATTGAAAGTACCTTCGGGAAAAATGCAGATAGATATATGATGTTTCAACAGGCTTTTCAGAATTCGTACACTTTTTGCACGCCGGTCAGTATTACCCCTGTCAACCATTACCGCACCGCGACTGTAAATGAATCCAAAAACAGGTATCTTTTTAATTTCTTCCTTGCCAAGCACGCGAAATGGCTGTTTCCTGATTGATTTGAAGATACAGGGAATATCCATATATGAAATATGGTTGATAAGGAAAATATAATTCCCCATGGGATCATAGGGCGATTCAAAAATATTTTCATGGCGGATACCCAGTAGAAAATACCAGCAATCCGCCCATATTTTGGCCATACTGCATATCAGGTTACCTCCTCTTCGTTTTCCGAAAAAGGAGAAAACAATTACAAAAGGAAAAGCAAGCAATGTGAAAAAAGCAAACCAGAAAAGAGCATAGAGTGTATATAACTTGTTGGAGTAGCCCTTCATTTCAATAGTTAATTGTCAATTGTAAATTGTTAATTATCGGGGAAAGTACAGAAAATTATTTTGCTATTTCGATTCAGAAAGTATTTCGTAATCGTCATTTACAATTAACAATTGACATTAACAATTATTCGGGCTTTTTCAATTACAATTACATTGCCATTCAACCCCCAGTTCGATGCAGGTAATGACGATAAGTTTCGCACCTTCCGGTGCAATGATGATCCGTAAGTGTTGATGTTCTTCTGTAAATCCCTCCATGGCATATTTGGGGTCAGGTTGGGCATCCGGTTCACTTTTGGCGTAATTGACTGTTCCATTATCCAATATTTCATGGATTTCTTTTATGGTAATATGACGACAGTCCATCCTGCATCGGGCATGTTTAGTAAGAATCAAATTCCAGTGACGGTCAAAGGGTTCATTGCCGGAACGACAGGATCCAAAAAAGCAAAAAACGAGCAAAATGAAGCTAAGACATCGCATGACTAAAGTTACTGGCATAATTCCTGAATCATATTATCTTTGCCGGCCATGACAGGACTTAAAACAGTTGCTTTTCATACCCTTGGGTGCAAACTCAATTTTTCCGAAACTTCTTCCATCTCCAGACTGATGGAGAATGAAGGATTCGAAAAAAGACCTTTTGATTCCATTGCAGACATATATGTGATCAATACCTGTTCAGTTACAGAAAATGCAGATAAGGAGTGCCGTTACCTGGTAAGACAAATCCAGCGAAAATCTCCGGAGAGTTTCGTGGTGATAACCGGATGTTATGCTCAGCTAAAACCAAAGGAGATAGCCGAAATTCCTGGCGTGAACCTGGTGCTGGGCGCTGCAGAAAAATTCAATATGGCTGCGCATATCCGTGAACTGGTAATAGGTGATTCAGCTAAAATATGTAGTTGTGATATCCACCAGTTGAATGATTTTCACGACAGTTATTCTTATAATGACCGTACCAGGGCTTTTCTGAAGGTCCAGGACGGATGCGATTATCAATGCAGTTTCTGCACCATTCCAATGGCCCGTGGCAAAAGCAGGAGTGATAGTCTTAGCCATGTATTGGAGAATGTAAGATCACTCGCAGAAAAGGGAATTCAGGAAATTGTATTGACCGGTGTGAACCTGGGCGATTTTGGAAATACCGAACCCGGAACAAAAAGGAAAACAGAGGATTTTTTAGAACTTACCCGGGCACTGAATAAGATAAAGGAAATACCCCGATTCCGTATTTCTTCCATCGAACCCAACCTCCTCAACAATGATATCATCGATCTGGTAGCGAACAGCGACCGCTTCATGCCGCATTTTCATATCCCGCTGCAAAGCGGAAGCAATAAAATCTTAGCGCTTATGCGTCGTCGTTATGTTCGAGAGCTATATTCTGACAGGGTTTCGCGTATTAAAACACTGATGCCCCATGCAGCCGTCGGAGCCGATGTAATCGTGGGTTTTCCTGGAGAAACTGATGATGAATTTAAAGAAACACTTAACTTCCTTCATTCACTTGAGATCTCCTACCTGCACGTATTTACTTATTCGGAAAGAGAAAATACAAGGGCAATTGAAATGAGCCCCGTCATTCCCGTGTCAGTTAGAAATGAAAGAAATAAAATCCTGCGTAACCTGTCCTTTCAGAAATTACAATATTTTACCTCCATTCACGAAGGACAAACACGCAAAGTGCTATTCGAACGCAGCCGCGACAAAACCATGATGGAAGGTTTTACTGACAATTATATCAAAGTGACTGCTCCCTACAAACAGGAATGGGTGAATAGGATTGTTGAATGGAAACTTTGATGGGATATGAGATATGAGATATGGGATATGAGATATGAGATATGGGATATGAGATATGAATTTGTAATAATTCATAACCCAAAGCTCATATCTAATAACCCGTATCTCATAGCTCATAGCTCATCGCCCATAACCAATAAGCCTTTATTCCGACCTCAAACTAGTTACCGGGTTCGCAAGTGCTGCTTTAATCGCCTGGAAACTGATCGTTACAGCAGCAATTGCGAATGAAATACCGACTGCCACAAAAAATATTCCTTTGCCAATTCCGATATGATAGGCAAAATTTTCAAGCCAGTTATGCATGAAATAATAAGCGACCGGCACCGCAACCAGGAATGCAAGAGCAATTAAAAAAATAAATTCCTTCGCAAATAGAGTTGAAATATCAAACAGAGAGGCACCGAGTACTTTCCGGATGCAAACTTCCTTGGTGCGTTGCACAGCGGCAAATGCAACAAGGCCGTACAGACCCAAACATCCAATCAGGATAGCAAGAGAGGAAAATAATTTAAAAGCAGTGTATACTTTAGCTTCTTGTTTATACCAGCTCGCAATATGTTCGTCTATGAATTCATATCTAAACACTTCATTTGGAAACGTGGAGGACCAAATCTTATCGATATGATCAATGGTCTTGTGCATAGCATTTGGTTTAATCCTCACGCTTGCCATGTAGAAATTATCCGGACTATACAGCAATACGCATGCTCTTCTTTTTTTATGTTTCGATTCGCTTTGGAAATCCTGCACAACACCAATAACATAAGCCGGATCTCCCCAGCCAAATTTAATTTTCTTTCCTATGGTTTCTGAAGGATTTTGGATTCCCAGTTTATGCATCATAGTTTCGTTAATCACCATTCTGATTGTAGAATCTTTTTCATATTTCCTGCTGATCTTCTCCCCGGCCAGCATTTTCAATCCAAACATGTCCGAATAGTTCTCGTCTACGCATTTCACTTCAGTTACATCATCTTTTGTAAGACCCAATTCAGGGCAGGAAAAACTGGTCGCATTACTGAAATAAACAGGCGCTCCCGAAGAAAAACTGATATCCGCCAAACCTGGTTCGGATTGCAATTGGTGCTTAAATGCGTCTCTTTTCGAACCGTCCGGCACGTCGAAACTTACAATGGCTTCTTTATTAAATCCGAGATCCTGATTTTGAAAAAAGTTCATCTGATTTGCCACAACCAGGGTGCCGACAATTAAAATTTGTGAAATGGCAAACTGAATCAATACAAGTCCCTTTCGAAGATTAAAGCCACGGAACGACATATTTGTTTTCCGCTTCAATGACTCAACTGGATTAAAAGCGGATTGTACAAATGCCGGATAGATTCCTGCAAGCAGGATAACCCCGATCGTGACAGATGCCAGCAGACCGATTACAATGGGTTCACCCAATTGTCCCATGCTGATTTTGATATCCAGCCATTTTGTGACTTCGGGAAGTATAAGGATGGTAAGAACAACTCCGATCAAAATTGATAAAAGAACAATTAAGGTTGTTTCACCAAGGAATTGTTGAATCAATTGTGTTCTGCTTGCACCCATTACTTTGCGAACACCTACTTCCTTAGATCGTTTTACTGACTGGGCTGTCGAAAGATTAATAAAATTGATGCATGCCATTATGATGATAAAACCTGCAATAGCTGCCAGGCCCCAGTAAGTATCTCTGGATACCGGTGTTATAATATTATTGATATAACGCTGGTCAAAATGAACTTCCTGCAGCGGCTGAAGTGGTAAATGTGCTTCACTGGCAATTTCCTTCCCCCAGTTTTTAGAGATAAATGCAGGTATTTTTTTCTCGAGTTGATGAATCGAATAATTTTCAGGAATCACGAGGTATGCATAACTGGCACCCATAATGGCATAGAAATTAGTCATTATGCCATTGTCGAATTTTCGCGTATTCAATGAAACCAGAAAGTTGAATGGAAGGCTGGTGTTGGCTGCCGGGTCCTTTAAAACACCTTTTACTTTTACATTAAATTCATTCCCTATGTTAAATGTTTCACCCATTGCTTCTTTATTCCCAAAATATTTCCGCGCAGTGGACTCCGTGAGTACGACTGAATTGGGTTCGGACAAAGCTGTCGCCGGATTGCCGCTTATCCATTGATAGTTGAATACTTTCGGGAATTCATTATCAACAAACGCGTAGCTTTTTTCAATAAACCTGTTTTGACCAATTTTGACTAAGCCCTGATTCTGATAAAATATCTGGGTAATATTTTCTAATTCAGGAAAGTCGTTACGCATGGCGGGAACGATTGCCATGGAAATATTTGAATTAAAATCCAATGCATTAAGGGTTATTCGATACGTGCGGTTAGCTTTTTTGCTGAAATTATCATACCCCAATTCGTTTCTGACTATCAGAAAAATGATCAGACAGGAGAGAATACTTAAACTCAGACCGAAAACATTCAGGAATGTGAAACTCAGGTTCCTCCGGATACTCCTGAATGCGCTGATAAAATAATTTTTAAGCATATATTCTGAATGGGGATGAAAAAATAAATGATCGCTGATTTCTGTACTAAGAATATACCAAATATTAACCTACTATCAATCAACGGTTTGATTATTACCGGTTAGCTTTAATTGTCCGCTTTTGCAACATGTATGTTCAGTTGTATATAGTTGGCGGTTGACGGATGACCGATGACCGATGACCGATGACAGTCTACCCTTTGCGTAAAGCTTTAAGCTTAACGCTTTACGCGTAAAGCGCCTGCTCATCCGTATAATAAGTCTTTCGACTACCCTTCGTATCAATATGGATGGGATAACCTGTCGGACTTTTCTCATTTACTTTCCGGTGAATTTTCAAAAACTCTTTCACTTCATCATTTATGATTCCAGGATGCGACTTGTCAATTTTGTCTGTAGCTTCTTTTAAAAGTTTCGGAATTATTTTTACAAGTTCTTTTATTTTTTCATCGGGAATTGCAGATGCGATGGAGTATGGTGAGATTCTTGCTTCCCAAAGAATTTCGTCTGAATATCCATTGCCAATGCCCCGTATCAGATCCTGATCCAGCAGGATATTTTTAATGGTTGTTTTCCGGTTGAAAATCTTTTTAAGGTATTTAAAATCCAGTTCCATTGCATCCACTCCTTCTTTATCAACTGGATTCAATTTTATATAGGCATTCCTCATCCTATCGGTCAGTGCCAGGTTTTTATTACCTGCAAAATGGAGTTCAACAATGGTTGAATGATGATCATTTTTCTCTGCGAATAAAAACATGTCGCCTGTTAACATAAGATGAAGTCCGAGTAATGTCCCGTCTTCAAATTCAAAACGGAATTCTTTCCCCGAACGATAAATCCTCTTAAGGATTTTACCTTCCAGGTTTTTGGACAAGTCCTTCGCAGTGTCGGGTAGTTTTTTTCCATTGACGACTTTAATCTTTACTAATTTTCTACCTGTAAGAAACTTATCCAGGTTTTTTGAAAAAACTTCTACATCTGGTAATTCAGGCATTTATAATAGATTTTATATAACATGAGCCAATTATATTCAAAAATTCAGACCCTTACCGAGCCCCGGAACCCCCTGGCGCCATAGTAAGATTCTGCACCGTTGTGATACACGAATACTTTGTCGTAGCGACGATCACAAAATAGAGCACCGCCGAGCTTTCTAATATCAGGAGGTGTTTTCACCCAACTCGATGTTTTCGTATCGAAATTTCCAAGTTTCTGCAGCTCACGATATTGTTCTTCCGTCAAAATCTCAATACCCATGGCATCTGCCATATTAATAGCGCTATTTTCAGGCTTGTGTTCTTTCCTTGACTCCAGACTTTCACGGTCGTAACAAATATTTCTGCGACCTTTAGGACTTACCGCTGAACAATCATAAAAAATGTACACGCCTGTTTTTTTATCGTGACCAACAACATCCGGTTCACCACCAGTTCTTTCCATTTCATTGAGCGACCGCATTTTTTCTCCGCCAGCTGGCGGATCCAGCTTTGCTTGTACTTTAGCCCATTCAAGACCTTTATGGCGGTTCATGTTTTTCTCAAAACGCACTTCCAATGCTCTGAGTAATTCTTTTCGTTGTTCGGGTGACAACTCCTTTTTATCGCTTTTAATCTTGTTCATAATTTTATATTATTTCTGATGAATAAGTGTGTCAGGCATAAGGCTAACGGTGCAGCTTCTCCGGCACTTTAGTCAGCACCAGGGAAACAGTGTCTTTACCTTGGACCATCTTCCATTGCATATGTCCTGGAGCCGGCATATCAATGACAGCATATATCGTGTCGGTTTCTGATGCCCTGGAATGCATTACGAATTTGATGGTTTGTTTCGGTTCGGTGTATGTATAATTACCCGCCATGGCCCTTTCACTCTCTACCAGGTATGGATTTGGACTAAACGTTGCCCGGCCGTAGTCTTCCAGGTAGACATTCTTCCAGGACAAGCTATCCTTAAGCCAGTCATTCGCTTTTGCTGTATCGTTATTTCTGATCAATTGGTCGACCCTCCACTTGCCGGTCAGTTGGGGCGGAGCTTTGGTTGTAGTCACGTAGTAAATAAAGCCAAAAGCATAGACAGCCAGAACCAGGCGAAGTAAATTCTTTGTTCCGACCAAACGAATAGCCGGCAAGGTCGGCTGGGTCCGTATAATAAATTCCTTCAGAGCGCTCCATTGGAGAAGCAGTAAGTAAGAAAGACCGAGGGTAAACAAGATGGCATTCATAAGTGCACCGCCGGGAAAGGAATAAAAGATGTCTACCAACACAATATTCACCATCACGGGTAGTAAAAGGATAACACCTAAAAGAGTCGTCCGCCTGAATAAGAGGAAAGCAGATCCAGCGATCTGAATTACGGCAATAATAACAGACATCGGATACGAGTAACTGAAATAGTTCCAGGTAAGGTCAGTTCCCGACAGACTACTCCAGAGGGAATCGCTTCTGTAATAACTGGGATCGAATTGCGAACCTAAGATTTTGGCAAAGCCAAAGTTGAATATTTCTACTGCCAGCCAGTAGCGGATGATTCCTGTGAACCAGGCGTGACGAAGCCTGGAATCCGCCTTGCCCTTGCCTTCCTGCCGATGCCAAATAACAGGAAAGAGAAGTGCAAATAATAAGGCGCCAACGGTTAGCGGTAGATTAAAAATCGAGAGCCTGGGTACATAACGGGAAAGAGCAGGTATAATGATAGCCGGATACAAAATCAGCGAATCGTAAAAATCAATGACCGCAATGGACACGAAAAGACAATCCAGGAATTTGATGTACCCTTTCATAGCAGAAGTTTAGGAATAAGAATAGCCTAAAAAGCATTCCATCTCTGCAAAAATGACGATATGTCTGTTGATATATCGTTATTATTGACCTACAGGTTCTCGTAAAATAGTTTTCAGGTGTTGCTGTGAGCCACCTGTTGTAAAATCTACCAAATAAATTTCATGGTGGATACCTCTTTTGCTTAAGCTGTTTTCTTCAGCAAATTGTTCCAATTGTCCTAAGGTTTTAATTTCATAAATGAATGGGCCTTTATGCAACATCTGGATACATTTTCCTTCCTGGTATTCAAAAAACTCTATTCCTTTGAAAAGATCTTTATGGATGGGGTCTAAAGTATCTTTAGCTGCGGCTATATGTTGCAGGTTAACATGTTCCGGCAAACGGATCATTAAACGATAATTCAGTTCGCTCAAAGGGCCTGTATCAAAAACATGGGAAATGGGATGCTGTCCATATTTTTTATCATTCCAATAAAGCCCCTCTAAAACAGACATTTCAAAACCCTTTCCGGAATCTTGAAAAAGGTCGATTACCGCCTGGGCCGCCTGTTTTAGTAAGGCAATCCGATGATAAAATATTTCTTCCGTGAAACTTCCTTTAGCCAGTATGGAAATGAAATTGGCGTTTTCGACATCAATTATTTCGGGATGATCTGCTGCCGTATAATAGCGTGGGTAATATTTCGGAATGCTTAATTTTTTCACGATTTGATTTAAGTTTTTAATCTGTTTGGCAATTACCCCTCGTCACCCGATCGTCTTTTGTCGGACAGTAAAAATTGGTAAAAATTTAAACATTCCAAAAGGCATAATTGTTGCTTGTTTTAAACTACCGTTACAGCGCAGGTCAGTTTGGGAAAACTAGACGAGTCCCGGTATGGCCTGGCAGTGGACCTGGAAATAATGATACCAGGTGTTGACCATGAGAAAGCGGAGGATCTGGTACACAAGGCAGATGCCGTTTGTCCCTATTCAAATGCGACAAGGGGTAATATTGAAGTGAACCTGTTTGTAAAAGAAACAGCTCTGGCGATAGTTTAGATCTTCGTGTGAAGCATAAAATATTTGACGACTACAGAAATGGATATAAGGAAAAGGTTTGGCAAAAGAGTTAAAGAACTGCGTCAGGCAAGAGGCCTGTCGCACGAGACATTGGCTCGTTTGGTAGAAGTGGATACAAGTTGTATTTCAGGAATTGAAAAGGGCGAATGGGATATTTCTATTGAAATGATCCAAAAACTTTCAATTGCATTTCAAATTAATATCAGTGACTTATTCGAAGGTCTTGAGCTTTTTGAAGTGCCGTGAAAACAGCTACAACTTTTCTATTCTCGCTGTCACGGTTTATTTATTGAATCGTGGGTCTGTTTTCACTCATGCCAGTTGTTCTTGCTGCTGCCGTAACTTCTCTCCACCCAGTAAAGTAACTCTCATAATATTTCAAAGGATATTTACTGTGTTCTGTTACCTCCTCTTTGGATGGAATATGACCCAGATGTTTGGAAATCATCTTAATTTCCATTTGTAGGATCTTTTTACTAACGTTATATTTCTGCTTCTTAATTCTAACAACTCTACTGTTCTTAGCTTTTGGTTTGCTATCATCTATCTTTCGAAAAGGATCAAGTCCCAAATCCAGCTCTTTATGCCTTTGGGTCGTTATGTTATTGTAATAATCCGAAAGTTCGATTCCAATATATTTTCTATTTAATTGCTTAGCAGTAATTGTAGTTGTACCGGCGCCGTTAAAAGGATCTAAGACAATTTGATTTTCATTCGTAAATAATGAAATCAATCGATACATAAACATAGGGGGAAGTTGACAGGGATGGTCTACACGACAACTATTGTGTTTTATTCTGTGAATATCCCACCACAAATTTGTCGCTATTTCTTTGTCTATCACACCAAATCTTTTGCGCTTTGATTTACAATTCCCCCGTATGCAAAAATCTTCCTTAAGAGATGATATACTATTGGCTTCAAATATGGAAGGTTGTTTCCTTATTAATCCGGGTAAAGGATCTGGTTTCCCTTTTGAAAAACACAAAATCGAATAGTGAGATGGCATGATCATGCGAACTGGCATGCCTAACCCTTCCCAGACAATCCAATCCTGAAAGTCTAAAATCATATTTAAGTGCTTAAAATGTCTAATACACCATAGTGGGATATTCAAAATGGCCAGCGTTCCTCCGGGTTTTAGAACCCGAGCCAACTCATTTAACCAGTTGTCACACCATGCGAAATAATCTTGAATATCAATCCCATCATCCCAACTTTCATACTTCTTTTGAATGTTATAGGGAGGATCTGCAAAACAAAAATCTATGCTGCTATCAGGGACCTTTTCAAGTTGCTCAATACAGTCACCCGTTACTAATTTTGAATTGATATTCAACAATCGTTCGGATGGCTGAAATAACTTGAAAATTTGCTTTCTTTTTTTTGCGGGATATGACTTTCTTTGGTCACGAACAATTATATTCTTGTATGGAGCGACTCCAAATAAATCTTTAATACGAAATATCAAATCACTAGGATATTTTTCAAAATCCACCGAAATATCTCGCCAAACATCAGAAACCAGAGTGCCAAATTCATGATATAGGTGTTTTTTCCCACCATAATCCTTTGTTGTCTTGTCACAAAATGGACAAAATGTATATCCGATTCTTGTTTTAGTATGGTTTAAGCTCCCCTTATACCTTGTTAAGATTAATAATGAGCAATGATTTTGCGTAAGAGCACCTTCACTCACGATCTCATTGGTCAATCTAACAGCTATCCATAGTTTTAAGTGTGCATCATTCTTTAACTGAGTACAAAAATCAACTGCAAAAATTGGAGAAGATAAAATCGCAATAGTTGAATGTCCATTTGCGCTACTTATGAAATTGTTTAAGTCCGAATAGAGTGATTCCTTTCCTGGTATAGATTCCAGATTTTTATAGAATGGCAACAAAATTACTTCAACATTTGGGATATCAGGAGAGTCAACAGTCAAAAGCTTTGAAGTATTTACAATATCTAATGGTATCGGATTCTCACTTTGGTGCATGATTCATTATAATTTAAAGAGACAAATTTGGAATTCAACTAGTCACATAAACGAATGAAACTTTTATACTGCAATCCCATAAAGCTAAAACACGGGTGAATGAAATACTCCCACCTGTGGATCGACATGAATTGGCAAAGTAATACACAAGAAATATTTGTAGTGCAACAAGACTGTGAGTCTCAGGATAATAAATGCTAATTTATTGAAGTAATGCACTTTGATTATTTATATTACGCGTATATCCTCCGTGTATCTTCCGTATATTATCCGTAATATTACGGAAGATACACGAAATTTTAACGGTTAATTATCGAAGAATATTTATTATATTTGACCTATAAAAAGAAATATGGCCATCGTCACAAACAACCCCTTTGTTCAAAATGCCTCCGGAACAGTTGGAAAATTGCTGGTATTCAAAAGATATTATGACAAAACCGTCATTTCTAAAATGCCGGATATGAGCAGGCGTGTGCTGAGTGAAAAGCAGATTGAATCTAATGAGCGGCTGAGGATGGCGAACCTGTATGCCAAATTCATGTATAAAACAGAGGAAGGCAAATTAAAGGCCAGGATTCGATTAAAATTACCTGCCCATAAATCGTTGTTTCATGCGCTGGTAAAAGAATATCTGGATATTTTTAAATCAATTTCATTGGAAGAATTATATAAGATCGACTTCACATTACCACTTGTTCAGCTTGCCGGCAATTCCGGAGTACCGGATAAAAATGTTTAGGCAATCCCCAATATTATTTTTCAACGTTTCTAAAAATAATGGTCTGTTTTTCTCCCTGACTGTCTCTTTGATTTTGTCGACTATATTATTGAGTTTGTCGAAAAAATTTACCTTCCTGCAGGTATGAGTTTAGTTTCGATAAAATCGATAAACATGTGAATAAGTTAACTCTTCTGTTCATTATCGGCTGGCTTGGGATATGCAGCATTTTGAAAGCGCAAGGAAATTTTTGGGATAGCCCGATGGCCTACCTCGGTCAAACACTGCCTGGCAATGAGCCTGTAAAATTTGCGCCGCAACTAATCAATGATTCGCCTTTTTTTTCAATGGACCGAAGTGCATTTTCACCCGATGGAAGGGAATTTTATTATTGCCGGAATAATACATGGTTTAGCAGTAAAGATGCATCGATACAGGTATTCCGATATGATGGTGTAAAATGGAACGGCCCAACTACCCTTGTAAAACAATATTACGCACCGGTTTTTGCACCCGGAGGCGACACCCTTTACCTTATTGGTGGTGGAAAAGGGGGTGTAACCCAAATTCACCGTAATTTAAGTGACTGGAGCACGCCTGAAATATATCTGAACAGGAGCTACGGGATGTACGATTTTATGCCTACAACCAGCGGCAATATGTACGCCGCCAGCAATATCAACGGGATAATAAACGATTTTACATGTTACGATATATGTATAATGCCACCAGTTAGCAGCGGCGATACAACCATTCATACTCTCGGCAAACCTCTGAATACACCCGGCTTTGACGGTGATTTTTTTGTTGCGCCTGATGAATCCTATATCGTTGTCAGCGCAAAAGAACATCCTGACTATGAATGCGAGTTATATATCAGCTATCATAAACCAGACGGCACATGGACAAACCCCAAAAGCCTTGGACCACGGATAAACAATGGCCTTGCCCACCGGTGGGGTGAATATGTTACGCCAAATAACAAATATCTTTTTTACAGCTACGGACATGGCCCGCAGGATTGTGCTATTTACTGGGTCCGGTTCGATGATTTATTGGAAGATCTAAGACACAGCAATTTTGAACCCTATGTAAAAGATTCCATAGCAACGCAATCAGTAAAGGTTAAACAATATTTTTCGCTTCCTGTCAGCAGCAATGTTTTTTATGACGATGACGGAAATAGTACATTAAGCTATTCTGCAACCTCAGCTGATGGCAGTGCATTACCTGCTTGGCTGACATTCGACGCAAAGAGGAAGATTTTATCAGGCATCCCGCAACGTCCAGGTTCCTATCTGATAAAGATTAGAGCAACAGATAACGAAAGGGCAACAGCCGTTTGTACGTTTACAGTCACGGTTGAATAGATGGCTTATCAATAAGATTAATAAAATATATGCCACAGCAAAAAAACAAGAAGCTATTAACTATTATATGGTTATGTTTATTAACGGGCACTTTAGATGGAATATTATCATTCATATTCAGCTATCCCGCAAGCCCTGACCAGTCATACAGGTACATAGCGAGCGGATTGTTTGGCATGACAGCGTTTACAGCAAATTATATGGTTTTTTGGGGAGTATTATTTCACTATTTAATCGCTTCAGTTTTTAGTATTGTTTTCTTCTTGTTGTATCCTAATTTTAAAAGAGCAATAAATAACAAATATATTTTAGCGTTCGTTTTCGGGCTGATCATTTGGATAATTTCAACTTTTGGAATTCTTCCTCTGAGTAATGTGCCGGATATAAAGGGCGTCCCAAAATATCCCAGCCAGCTTAATTTAATAGCGGCAATTATTAGCTTTGCCGGATTAAGTCTATGCCTGGGCCTGCCTATATCATTGATTGCAAACAAATATTACCGGAAAAATGCTGGTACAACGAGCCAGGATTTCAAACTCAGTATTTAATATTAAATCCAAAAGTTTTGATAACTTTTAAAAAGTTGTCAAAACTGCTGAGATTGTTTTGGAAAACAATTAATTCAATTCACCCCCAGTCTCAATATATATTTTTGAGCCTGGATAGCAATCTCCATGATGTTCAGTTAAATAAAGTCAATACTACTAGCAACAAGTTCCCTGCTGAACCGGCGGACATTTTATACTTCCGTAACTACAAAATACGCAACAATCACCGGTGAGAGGCTTTAAATTTGTTTTACATTCTTCGCAAGTGTAGAAGTATTGACAGGCGTCTACTGGCATTGTTTCTTCTTTCTGATGCCTGCATTCTGGGCAGGTAATAACTGAATTTAATACTATCGTCTCGGTCATAGATATTTTATTTGTTACAGCAATCTTTTTTTGCACCCGGCGTAGTGCAGCCAGCATCTTTCAGGCACTCCTTTTCACAGTTTTTTTGGTAGAGATCCATCACTTTCCCGGTCCTCTCTTTCCCTACATATTTCTCTGTAATGCTGTACATTGCGTCTCTGAATTTATGCTGGTTATCATCATTTAACTGTTGATTGGTTCTGATCTTGACCAATTCCACCCTAAAATACGATTCTACATCGTTCTTAATTTTTTCTGCTTCGGCTTTTGTTATTAAATTATCTTTCAGCGCAAATTTTACTGTTGATTCTGCTATGGTAGCGGCTTCTTCTCTACTTAGTATATCGACGTCGGTACCTCTATACCAAAGATTTGTTTTGCGAAACGTTTCCCTGTAAGATGCAGCATCGTTATCATTTAGAACCGCAAAGCTGACGCTATTCTTCTTAAATATGGGTTTGGCGACTGTTTCTGTATGCACTTTATTTTTCCATACGATAGCTATAACAGTTCCTGAACGATTGAGCCATGCTTCCTTAATAGCTGGGTTCCTTTCCAATTCAAGCAAAACAGGTTTGGAACGACTTCCACATCCAATGTCAGGGGCGGCATTGCAAACAAGAGGTGTTTTATAAAATGTAACTGCAGGCTCATTGGTTTTGGTTGTATTATTAATTATGAAACCAGTCACCATAAACAATAATATAATTAATCCGCCAAGCAAAGCTAGCTTTTTCATATATGTTAATTTTTAAGCGATTGGTTAGTTACCGTGTAACCCTTAGTATTTACTGCGTCAACATGGCACTTAAAGCTGCTGATCCCACCAATTTACCAGTGTTCATACTATTTGTGATTTCAAATTTTGCAGGCCGATATACTTAAAAAAAGGTTTCAGGATTTTCATATGTTCTTCTTTTAAAGAATAGTAAATGGTCTGGCCTTCGCGTCTTGCTTCTATTATATTGCCGTCTTTCAATTTTCTTAAATGTTGAGAAACTGCAGGAATACTCATCCCTAAAATATCGCTGATATCGCAGGGGCATAAATAATCTTCTTCTTCCAATAGGTATAAGATTTTCAATCTTACCTCATTACCTGCCAATTCCAATACTTTGCTTAGCTGCAAGAAAGAAATTGTATTGCTCTTAATTTTCTTTTTACATTCATTGATCTGAACCTTATCAGCGTAAAGACGGATACATTTATTTGATTCCATAATTCAAAGTATGCATCAAAGAAAGGCAATATTCCTTATTTAAGCAAATACTTAAATATCGACATATTTTCTTTCATGAAAGCATTTTCATAATTTGAGTATGAAAAGGAGGCCATTGCCTTATTCCAAATTTTAAGTCTTTTGCTAATGAAAAATATTCTTTTAAACAAATATTATAACGAGACATCGGTATTTCTTCCCGAGAATTTATTGAGGGAAGCGCGACGGCAAAAAAATAAAAAGGAGTGTAAGGTTCCGGCGATTTGTTTGTTGGATCCTGATGGCGATTTGGTCGAATATTTATTAAAAAAAGAAGAGGCGGTTAAAAATGACTGTTGGGCCTGCTATCATTCATCCCTTTATAGCTTTCAATTAGGATCTCATATTATTGGTATTGTTCCATGCATAGTCGGTTCGTCCTATGCAGTACTGGTTGCTGAACAATTATTTGTTTCGGGTTGTCAGCTTTTAATCAGCTTTACTTCAGCGGGAATAATAAACAGCCCAAATAGCCAAAAACAGTTTGCTCTGATAACTTCCGCTATACGCGACGAAGGAACCAGCTATCACTATTTGCCCCCTGAAAAACCTTCGATATTGAATAAGGACCTTTTAGGACGATTACATTTCAATAAGGAAAACCCGGAATGCCCTTATTTCGAAGCAACGAGCTGGACAACTGATGCCCCATTCAGGGAAACAGCATCTTCTATATCAGAAATGAAGAAACAAAATATTACCTGCGTGGAAATGGAGGCAGCAGCACTTTATGCATTGGCAGAAGTAAAAAAATATAATATTATATGTTTTGCCCATCTTACCAATTCAATGGCGCAAAAAGAAGGTGATTTTGAGAAAGGTGAAGAATTTGGAAGCATTGATACTTTGAATCTTCTGGGGTTTGTCTTGGACCTATTAAATTAATGTAAAACATATGCTTTTATGAAAGAAGAAAAAGATCATTGGGAAAACATATATCGAGTAAAAAAACCGGAAGAACTTAGTTGGACGGAAGAAATACCTCACACATCCTTGGAATTCATTCATAGTTTTCAGCTACCCAAAACGGCCAGGATTATTGATGTAGGTGGCGGCGATTCCAGACTTGTTGACTTTCTTCTGGATGAAAACTTCGAGGATATTACTATACTGGATATTTCAAGTCAGGCTATAGAAAAATCAAAGAAAAGACTTGGCGACAAAGCAAACAAAGTAAAATGGCTCGAACAGGATATTACGAAGTATGAGCCTGATAAAATGTTTGATGTATGGCATGACCGTGCAGCTTTTCATTTTCTAACTACAGATAAACAAATCAGCAAATATTTATCCATTGCCAGGCAAAGTATCAGTCATGATGGCTATGCCATTTTAGGAACTTTTTCTGAAAATGGTCCGGAAAAATGTAGCGGTCTCCCCATCCGCAAGTATAGTGAGCATGCTTTGGTCGCAGAACTCTCAAGCGGTTTTGAAAAATTAAAGTGTATTACGGATGATCATATAACTCCCTTTCGCACCAGGCAAAACTTTCTTTTCTGCTCATTTAAACGCGCGTAATTATTATGCTTCCAGAATAACGTTTTTCCGCTTTGGTATGTTTTGATAATATTTCATTATTTTCAGGCAGAGCTTATAAAAAATAACACCTTGATAAAATATACTGGTTGTGTATTGTTATTCATTTACGTGAATGTTTGCCTCGGCCAAGCTGATACCATTCAATATGGGCCCACGATGCGTTTCCCAATGAATTTTGATTCGAAATTATTTTTAATGCGGGATTTAAATGATTTCCTGAATCTTTATACGAAAGGCGGATCTGTGGCTCAGCCAGATTTAATGACAATGCCGCTAACTGATGAACTCAATGATATTAAGCGCAGTGAACCATTGCAAAATCCATCCTTCTTCAAAGCTTACTTAGAAAATGTAATTTTATTGGGAGATACCAGCTATTTTCTTCAACTTTCATTTCTTGGAGTAAAAGATGGTACGCCAATGTTGCGGGCCAGTTTCAACTTAATTGCGAAGCAGAATATTGATCATTTTATTTTTTCATCACCATTGCAAAAAAATACTCAAAACTGGAAAAGGGAAAATATCGAAAACATCACATATATTTCCCCGGACAGCATTGATAAAACTAAAGCGTTTGCATTCGCCAGGCTCGACTCTTTTTACAACACAAAAATAAATGTACCGGGTCAACAGACTGTTTTCATAAAAGCGGACAATTTTCCAGATGCCCTATATTTGATCGGAGTGAACTACAAATCTGATTATGCCGGTTATACCTATAATTCACTGTCAGACTATTCAAAAAACAAAAGGGTTGTGATATCCGGAAGAATGGGAAAATTTCCAAATTATGATCCCCACGACACCTGGCATGAGAAATTAAGAACAGTGATGAGCGATTCTGTTATTAACCGTCCGGTCGATGAAGGCTGCGCGTATTTATTTGGTGGAAGCTGGGGGTTTTCCTGGTTCCAGGTATTAGACAGTTTTAAATTATATGTTAATCAACATCCGGGTGCAGACTGGTTGACATTGTATAAAGACGGCGGTAAATTCAACATGGGAATTTATCAAAATGGAATTGCTAATATACTTAACGCCCTATTAGTCCAAAAAATCCAGCAGGAAAAGGGATTTCCAGCAGTAATGAATTTACTCAGCTGTGGCCGAAGGGAAAAAGGGGATGCAAATTATTTTAAAGCACTCGGGAAAATCACAGGAATCACAGAAAATAACTTTAACAAAGAAATCGACAAGCTGCTAAAATAAGTTGTTTTGATTTTTTTGATTGAAATAGAAGAAGGAAACCCAATCAATGACAGGTACGGAAGACCTGCGTGCAATTTCATTTGCCTTATAGGAAGCAAGGATTGCTACAACGGCGATAGCACCGATGCCGCGAAATAAAAAGTCAGAAAGCCGGCAAAACCTTGCCGGCTTTCGATCGTGTGACCCCGCTCGCTCTCGAATATTTCTATTAACAATATGATTATTAACCAGTTAAAATAATATTAAAACAATTCATGTGAATAATTGGACTCGTCACATATAGCTATAAATATCAAATATTTATAAAACTGGTGATCATCTATAAAATTACATTTTCATCACCTTATTCGTCACCTGAAGATTCCCTTTTCAAATTTAAAAGTGTAGCAAATAGAGTTACCATAGTTTAATGTGCTTTTAATACTTACCCAAGTCTATTCTTTTCAACGGAAAATCGTCAGAGTTTAGCATAGCAAGTAGCGGTGTATACTTTTCTTTCTCAAACCCTTTTGACATAAGCTGCATTTTTTGAAGCTTAGCTATAACACTCGTTCTATCACGACTTGAATAAAGAGCATGAGGATTGACGATAATATAGCCATCAATGTCTTTTCTCAACATCTCTAAAACATTTTTATCCCAAGTGGTTGATCCTTTGGCTAAATATTCGGCTAAAGTTTTGTTTAGAGCAGGCGAAATTATAATCCTAGATGTTTTTGCTTGTGCCTGTTCCAACCTATAAACACTTAAGAACGCCGGTCCTATTATCTCTTTTTCATTCCAAAATATTTGACCTACATCGGCAGCACCCCTAACTGTAAATCCGATGTCTATCACTTTTGTCCAAATATCTAAAATTGTATATAGGAAAGCCATTGTTGCTAAAATCACATCCTGATGATTCAAGGGTTCTTCGAATCCAAATGAAACTATTATACTATCTGAAATCGTTTGTACTCTACAAGGGTATAATTTGCTTTTACTATTTCTATCGGTATCACCAAACGCATCATTGCTTATTACTGGCATTTTTTTCTTTAGAGTCAAAAGCTTTTCCAAGGGATTGTCTTCAGGATCGTCCCATTTTTCGTCAATTTCTTTAGCATAACCCAAAAGGTCTATAAAAGCTACTAATCCTGTCCCTTTAAAATTGTCTATATTTCCCAATACCACCTCAATAGTTTTAATGAATCGTTATTCTCAATTGTAGAAAAAGCCACTAAATCAAAAAATCAACCATTCCCTTTGTTGTTCCATTTTCCAAGAGTCCCAAATCTTCGGCTTCTTGATAACAATTTAATAGTGCCTGTTTCATTTCAAACATTTCCTGTTTCCAAACCGGCTTCATATGTTTAACCCAAAGAACAAGCTCAGCTTTTGATGTCAGGTTACTCTTGTCTTTGCTTATCATTATTTTTGCTATTGCTAAAATGCTCTCCGCCAACTCTCTACTTATTACTTGTCTTGGAATACTCCATTTGCATTCTGAAAATGCGTCTGTATAAAATGACAGTTGTTTAAGATTATCTAACATTTGTCCATGATCGCTTTTTTTATCAACAGTTTGTCTCATTTCTTCTAAATGTCTTGCCCCTTTTGAAATTAGCTCAGGCACTATCCAATTTTTATTCTTCTCTAAATGCCTGCGATAGTTTTGCCATTCTTTTTTTAACTGTTTAGGGTCATCTTCTAAAATAATACTTCGCAATACTGCTGGTTTACCTGCTTCTTCTATTCCCAAAATCGCCAGTGCAACAGCTCTCTCATATCTACCATTGTCAAAAAGCAATAAAGCATCTGCAAGCAGAGACTTTGAATTTTCAATTGCGGCACTGATTCCCTTTGCTGCGTCATCAGGTGTAAGCTTTTGATTGTACTGCCTATCTTTCATATCTTTTCAGTTAGGATACCAATTTATGTCATTAAAAAAGTTTTTCAAATATTTCATTCAATATTTTAATGTTTAGCTCTATAATCTTCCAAATATCTAAAAACAAAACCAACTTATTTTATAAGATCAAAAGCAGCAAATCTATTAATCCGCATTCATGAATACTGGGTTCCTAGGGACATGATTATTTAGTAAAATACTTCCTTTTCAGAAATCCAAGTTGTTTAAAATCCTCATAAGCGCGCCTATGTTCAATCCGCATCCTTTCAGCCCACTCTCCTATTGTTCTTCTTCGTCCATTATGTCGAATTAGTACGTTTGTTCTTTTATTTCTGTTATTTATTTTCCCAGTAACCCACCTGCAATTTTCAGGTGAGTAATTCTCATCATTATTTATTCGATCAATTTCCAAGTTTTGCTTATAGCCATTATTTAAGGCCCAATCAATAAATGATAAAACATCTCTACGCCATTCATCACAAACTTCAATTCCACGTAGGCCATAATTTCTATAACCTTCTGATTTTTCATTATAACAACGACTTCTCATTCCCGACCATACAGAATATAAAGGATGTTTTGACATTCCATGGGTTCTGTTTTTCCGATTGCATCCACAAGACTTGGTCTCGCCAGTATGAATTCTCTTAAGCAGCGTAGTAAAAATGTTCCCGCAAAAACATTTAACTTCTACCTGCTTGTACTGTTTGCGGTCTAGTACAATCCGAGGCTCAATCTCTCTTAAAATTTCTAATCTATTCATTTTATTAAATTAAAAACCCTCATGGTAAAATGAGGGCGGTGAAAAAAACTGTTAACATCTAAATACTTATTGAAATACCGGTGAATTTAAATAGCGAAGTGCAACTTCTTCGACCGTCTCTTTATTGTAATGTTCTATATTTTTTATCGTCGAACCAGCAAACTTCGACACATCCGCTATACTCACATGCGCTTTTAGTTTATTAGTAATAAAGCTGCGTCTGCATGTATGACATGTTATAAGCTCACATTTCTCTTTTTGAATCTTTACTTTCTTTCCTCCAATCGTTTCGGTATATTCAACGAAGTCAGTGATGCCAGCTTGCCTAGCTATTTGCTTAATAGCCCTATTAATCGTAAACTCATGAAAAGCTTTTCCACTAAACGGATTAATTGGAAATCCTTTGTATTCGCCAATAATCCTCTTAACATCCCCATTTGCTGGCACAGCAGTAGTAACACCAGTTTTTTTATTTATACTCCTTATTATTCCGTCCTTAAAACTTTCAATTGTCAGCTCCTTCATATCAGATATTCGCAAGCCCGTATTTATGTTGATAACAAAAAAATCTCTTATTATCTTAAGATTTCCCTTCAAATCGAGATTAATTAAAGCCTGTATCTCCTCCTCATTTAGATAAATTTTGTACTTCTTTTCAGTAAGTTTTTTAAATCGTCTATCCAAATGGACAATATTGTTATGCCATTTCTTTCCGAATCCCAGATTCATAAATACTTTCCATATTTTAATGATTGTACCGGTGTAATTTGGCATAAACCCTTTTTGATTGCACCAAGAAACAAATTCATTGTATGTATCCAAAGTAATATTCCAAGTCATTGTCGGGTCAAATTCCTCCAGTTTATTGAATGCAAGTTCCCAGTGATTCAAAGTACCGGCTGAATATAAATTACCATTTTTTTCACCGCTATTATAGACCGTTAACCGACCCGCTTTAGCATCATCAATCAGACTTCTAATCTGTCGAAAAAAACTGGCAGTTTTAACGATTCCCTGCCTTTCAGCTTTCCCCTCTTTCTTACGCAGGTAATTAAACAAATCATCTTGTAAGACGTTCAGTTCTTCGCGCTGTGCCGTTTTGATGAAAGATTCCGTCCAAGCAGTAAGTCTCGTTATTTGGGCATCCAATGCCCTGTAGAGCCTTTTATTTACTGGTCGTTGATTTATATTATCCCAATCCGCTTTAATGCATTTTTGGCCGGTAGAATACCTCATAATCCCATCTTTACACGTATACTTAAGATAGACAGGGTTGGCAACCGGTGCCGATGGTGTTTTTAATATAAACTTAATTTCCGCTTCCTTCATTTCCAAACGTTTTCAAAAATTCATTTTCTTTCTAGAAATAACTTCCAATAGCCCTGGAATACGGTCTTTTAACTTACCATATCCCAATTCTTTTCACATGTAACAACATACTATCATGATTAAGCGAAAAGCAAGTTTTCTTTCAATTATATTTTTGTGCTACTGTTTTCTGAACTTAACTACGGCTTGCGTATACGCTGGTAGTCCCAATAATCCATCCCACCTAGTACTCACACTGCCGTGGAGCTTATATCCCTCGTGAATTTTATGTTTTACTTTTACGGTTAGTTGATGTTTATCATGGAACTCTAAGATCAAATAATCTATTATCTCATCCATTTTCTATTATTTAATGTGTGGCTATGTATTGACTAAAGGACATAGTGGGGACTTTTGTATCCCTGAAAGCATCCTGAATTAAATACTAATTCATAGACAATTCCTTCGAGAATACATTCCAAACATCATTTATCATTGCTTGATGTTTGTACTGCTAAATTGATCCCTGCTTGATCCCTCAAATGAGCATTTTAAGTCTCATTCTATTTTGAAAGCAGCTTAATGAAACTATTGTAAATTTCAGGTCGCGAAGTTGTCAAGTCCCCAGACAGAGCCCGCACTAGCGTTTCATTAATTTCAGTATTACCAGAATTTTAAAATAGCAATACCTACACCTATTAACTGGTTGATTCTTATTTATGCACCCTGCAATGTGGTACATCAGGAGATCAGTTACATGAGATTTTCGTCTCACTACACCGAAAAAGACCGTTTGAAACCTGACCAACTTAAATTCCATTACTGTGGAATCGTCTGTTAATATTCAACTAAACGACAGTTGTCAGTCAGTTCACGGCAAAAAAATAACCTCCATTTATAGGAGGCGTGGTTAACTCTGGATACCGACAACCGCTTGGAACGGTAAAATATCCCTAACTCAAATTCTAATACAAATATAGACAATTTTAGGGACATTGTCAATAGCCGGTGGGAAATATAATCAAAATTGGTTCCGATTTCCTCGTAATTGTTCATAAAACATTATCTTTTAGCCACTAGGTGGGAATTTAATCCAAATTGATTATTAGCTCAATCAAGGCATTTTACGGCTCATCACGTCGGAGAATTTGAGTTCAAATCCAAATAGGGTCATAATTTAGGCGTGAAATGTCAAGGGTGACGGTCATAGGTGACGAAAAGCCAGATATCGACATATATCCTGCCGAAGACTTAATCAAGATTAATCAATGATGCCATAGTAATATATAGATACCAATTACTGCCGAATTTCATATCCTTCCATTTATTAAGCCTTCTGACCAGATTCCTTCACGAAAAGAAAAAGAAAAATCCGAATCTATAAAATTGCGACAATTTTTAATGGGGGGTGTAGGGAACATGTGTTTTTTAGACCGGGGTGTTGTTGAAACTGGGTTTCCTCTGTCGTATATACGATTTCACTTACAGCCTTTATATGATCTTGACACAGCTGATCTAGGAGAATCTAATTTTATCCTCCTCTATAGTGGCTGCAATATCTTTATTAACCTTATCAAGGCAACTCTTTATAAATTTATTGACTTGTTCGTTATAAGCATTTGTTTTTAAAAATGCCTCCAATAATCCTTTTTTTGCAACATCTTCGTTATAGGGAACACCTACACCTACTTTCGATTTACCTCCAAGGTTTAAAGTAAACGTACTGCCAAAAGTTTCCGGTAAAATGGAAGCATTTGCTCCATTTGCTAATTGTTTTTCCGCTATATAACACATCAGGTCTACCCATAAACTATTTGAGTTCGCGAAATACATCATGTGATTTGCAATCAATACGAGCTTGCCTGAATCGGTCTGAAATTTCTCAACCAGCGCTTTAATTTTCGTTGCTAAACTTTCTGTCATCACTATTGACGGACGAAATAGCCTTTGCAAATACAACCCTCTTATATTCTCCTGTTCGGTATTAAACAGCGACTGTTCGAGTATTTCTGTATACCGCTTATCTAACTCTTCATTAGCCAAATTGGGATTTCGGTAATAACCAGGTTCATTAAGCCCAAATCTGCCAAATTCCTCGGTTTCTAATAGATGATCTATTCTTTTTTTAAAAAAATCTATCAATTTTTCAAATCCAAAATTATCGTCAATAAATGACAGGATTTGACTTGTTCCAAGGTCATTAAATTTAATTTTAAAATGATTGTTCTCAAAAAGAATCAAAAGCTCCTCTTTAAAATCAGCGCTATATTTAGTTTTATCATCCAAAACGTTCATAGTAAACAAATCAAACCCCTGATCCGAGCATACTTTGATATAATGATCCAATAAAATGAACGTCCTTTCCTTATCCAGGTATGCATATTCGGGAAGATCCAGAGACACAAATTTTTCAGTACCCGGGTTAATGTTATCAATTACATACTCATAGTATTCAAAATCTGTTTTCTTATAAAATGTCCTGTCCTTATTTCTGCCATTACTTATAAGCCATAGTAAAGGCAAAATAAATGAATCCCTTCTTTGCCACAGCCAGTCAATGATAGAAGTAAAATAAATATCATCCTCATAATTTCCTTTTATCAACTGAATTGCATCGGGAATTAACGTTTCATAATTGGTCTGGATTTCCCGAAAAAACTCCTTTGCTTCCTTCGGCATTGTTTTACCGATGATATCCAAAGCATTAGCAAATTGAGAATACTGATCCCCTATTTTCCCTTTTATATCCACTAAATCTTTTCCAAATAGCTCAAAAGAGGGATATTTTTCCATAATAACAAGAAGTCGAGATTCAAAATTTACCCTCGCATCGAACCAATTCGAATTTCTTATTTCAAGTTCTAGCGATTCATATAAATTTCTACCAGATGACGCTAGATTTTTGATAACGTCGATTCTCTCCTGAAAAACAGTCTTAAATTTCGTGGCATTATACATTCTGATTTTGTCAAGAATCACAGTCTTTTCATTTGTTGTCGGGGAATCTGAAAGTAAAGAAGTAAAAAAAGTAAGAACCAAATCTATTTCCTCGACCAAGTTTTGTTTATACCTATTATGCGAATTCTCCGTTGCAAAATAAAAATAATTCAAAAGAAGGTTCATAGCCTGGTCCTTCTCAGAGTCATTTTTTGATTCCTGATAAAATCGGGTTAAAGATTTACAAAGGGAAATCCTTATCTTTTTTACGTGTACACAGTAAGGCACTTGCGCCTCCCCGAAACTAAAGCTCATTGTCGCTGGCTCATAGTGCTCCTCCAATTTAAACTCAAGGTCCAGGAGAAATCTAGCAGATTCCAAGCCTATTTTGGTATTCATTTCATGATCATCGGCATCTAAATATCCGCAAGCAATTTGTGCAAGAAAAGATTGTCGTTCACAACATATTGCTGGTCGATAATCATATTCACAAAAATTCCATTCATGGTAACTATAGCAGGTAAATAAAATCCTGGCATCGCCGAGCACCCTTATATACTGTTCAATTACTGAGTGAATCTTTTCTTTGTTGTCTCTTGCAAATTGGGTATGGTTACAAAGGGTATACAGGATTTTGATGATATGTTCTTTTGAATCCTCAGCCCAAGTCTTAGAAAACCACCCGTCCCCTTTTTTGTGCATCCGATGCCCCTCGTCAGTCAAAATCTCAGTAAAAAGTTGTACTACCACCAGTCCCGCTTGTGGTTTATTGATGACAATTTTTGAAACCAACTCGATTATTTCCTTTATTTTCTTTGAAGGAGTGTCCGGCTTTTGTATTGATAGGATATAGTCATTAAGAAGGGATTCAATATAAAGTCTTTTTTCTGCGTCTGTTATTGCAGATTCTGATAAATTCTGCAAAATGTTTTCGATAAATACGTCACTTCCCTCATAATTTATTACACGATTTATGAATTCCTTGTTCGTATTAATGATTTGCGCGAGTATAGTATCGCTGTAAGGGTCCGGCTTGATTGAAATCGAAAGTCTTTTTTCCAGTAAACCAAGTTTTTCAAGCTCCCCAATTAAACGTTCGAGTTCATCTAACCTTATCTCAAGAAATGATTGAAGAAATTGGAAATTATGGTCGTTTATAGTAACCGGGCTAATAAGGGAAATCAGTCTTATAAAATCGTTTGTAGATTTGGCTGGAATATAGAACCGCTCCTGCAAGTCTTTTTCAGCTTCTTTAAATATCTGCGAAATACTCTCATTAAAAGATTGTTCTTCCGTAATATCCTGTGGATGCTTCCCTTCTTTAATCAGTCTTATCCACTCTAAAATCAAATTTGGAACCCCTTTGGAACGGTCGGCCAAGTAATTAATATTATGATCTTGTAACCAGTGCAATTCTGATTTAAACATTGCCTTTGTTTCAGAATACTCAAGTCTTTCCAATTGCAACCGCTCAAAATCCCTAGAAAGTGATGAGACAGACTGCAATAAACCCCTAAAGAGACTGGGCCTTGTAGTAAGCAAAACCTTATGTTGACCCCGAAAATTATCAGCCAGACGTTTTACCTCGTTTATAACTGACGGTATTTCATGAGCGTCGTCTACCAGTATCAATAGTCTGCGGCCAGTCTGAAGAAGTTTATTAAATCCCTGCGGGCTGAATCCAGTATGTGTAAGGACTAAAGGGATCCAGTCATCATTCTTTGAGATCACGTCTTTAAAATATTCGACCGCCAGTCTTGTTTTCCCGAAACCGCCATTGGCTATAATGGCTAACATAGTAGATGTCGGATGTTCAAGAAATGATTTTAAAGCAGCTTGCTCGTTTTTTCTTCCGAAAAATGGATTTATTAGCTGATATCTGTTATCCGGGCGCGAGGGATTTAGTGGATTTTTGAAATACTCCTGAAAAAGTTGAAGTAGTAATGTATCTCGCTCCCAGAAAAAATGTCGGACAACGGGTTGATTAATAAGAAACCCTTCGATGGTGGCCTGATGCCATAAATAGATTTTACAATTTTCATGCCCCAATTCTGTCAGTTTTTGCGAGGCGGCGCTAAGTATCTCCTCATATTTTTCGGGTCCCAGGTTAACATTTGTAAGGAATATTACACCACTTTCTCCAGCGTAATTTGTTTGTATGTCAATTAGGATATCTCTCTTTAGAGCCGAAATGTCCGAAGTTCTATTTCCTGAATTATGAAATTTGTCCTGGAATCGCCAAATACCATCCTCACCATTAAATAGTCCACGATATAACTGATCAACGCCATTATCCTTTCCGGCCGCTGTAAAAACAAGTGCAAATTTTGAAACTTCGAAGAGTAATAAGGCATTACAAAGGCTCTGAAAAGATCGCCCATCAAACTGTTCCCAAGAAAACGATTCCATGCTTATTAATTGTAAAATGCATTTTAAGTCGACGCATGTATTTACCCGAAAATCAGATAGTTCAAATTTATAATAATAAAGTCTTTAGCAGATAAACAATCAATAGACAACAACTATTTGCAACAAGATTTAGTCAAAAAGGGTATGAACTATTCCAAAACGGTGGATATTTTGACTGTCGTCTGTGGTAAAAGCAAGATATGCACAAGCTGGAAGGCAGTTCGGGACACTAATTACATTACCGCTTTTGTAAAAATTGGAAAGTCTTTGCAAATTCTCTTTCGTCGCCCAAATCACAGGAACAAGCTCAAAATTCAGCAGGTCAGTTCGGCCTTTTGTTTTGTTATTTATTTTTTGACTCAAACGATGGGTTAAAAACTTCTTTATTTGTTCCTTGCCTTCAAAATCTCTGTCCAGAACGATATTATAAACTTCTATCAGAATATCCTTGCCAGTTCTTATATCCTTAAAATGAAAATCCACGCTTTTCCCGTTGCCTAGATTAAACTCTGTTTCCTGAAATATATAATTACCTGATTTGATTAACTGATTTAAAACAGAAAGCTCTCCGATAAAATGGAGATATTGTGTGTCGTTTGTAATCAGTAAATTATAAACTGTCGATTTTAATTGCTGCTTTTGTTTCGCATTAAGGCGATCAGAAATCTCCTCAAACAACTTTTGAAAATAATCGAGCAATCGAATAGCTGATTCCTGTTTATTTAATGCTGCTGAAATCACATCAAAAAAAGATGCTGCAACACGGAGGGAGCCTTTTTGATTATACTGAACCAGCCGTGCATCATAGGTCTCCTGAAATTTTCTGCTAATTTCCGACCACCGGATCCGATCATCATTGAGCATATCGAATAGTGACGGGATGTATTTTTTGAGATTGCTTTTCAGATCTAACACCATTCGCTGTAATTATCATCCATTAACACAGGATCAAAATCGTCCGCCATTATCGATTGAAATTCTTTTGTTGTTGCCGACCAACAAATTACGTCATTGTTCCACATTTCGAACAATGAAGGTATATACTCTTTCAGTTTGTTTTTCAAATCGAGCATGGAGTAGACATTTATTAGCAGTTATAAAATAAAAAGAAATATTGATTAAGTATTTACCCTTAGGATACCTTCATTAATTCGTTTTGGACTAATATAGTATCTTCATTAACTTCTATTGTTCATTTTCAAGTCAATCGTTTGTATGTATTCCGAGCCGGCTAACATCTTAGCATTAGTTTTACCCAATTTCGTTCGGAATTCCTTCGATATCTCTTCCGATAATAGAACTATTGATTATTTCCCTGATTTCCTAAAAAATAGACTGAATAATTGGATTTCAAATTATGTAAATACACTACAACCAATTTTGGATGAAAACGTTCCATTTGCAGATGGTCGCAAAGACGCCACTATAAGTAAATGCAAACAATTAATACAGGATATAAACGCCACAGTAGATCTGTATTTTAAAGGAAAAATACTAGAAGCAACTCAATTGTTTAACTCTTCAATGGATTCTATATTTAAAGGCATTCAAAAAACGAGCATACTTTTTAAAGAAAGGCAGTTTTTCAGGTCTCGGTTGAATAGCACACATAAATTTCTCACAAGAAATGAATTATTTCATATTCCATTTGAACTGAGGCATCTTGTCTCAACAAACAGATACAGCATTCCAGGCTTACCAGCTCTTTATTTAGGTGATTTAACATATGTCTGCTGGGAAGAGGGTAACCGCGCCAAAGTAAGAGACATTTATTTTTCCAGATTTAGCAATACCAGAGAATTAAATATAATTGAAATTACCAGATTTGATGATATACTTAAAGAGATCTTGGAAGAAAAAAATGATCTTCTCAAAATTGCCACCATACTTAGATACGTTGTCACATTTCCACTTACATTGGCATGTACATGCAAAGTGAAGGAACAAGCAGGCTTCTTCAAAGCAGAATATATAATCCCTCAACTTTTAATTCAATACGTAAGTAAACAGAATGACATAGACGGAATCAAATTTCCGTCGAGCAAGATCGACTATTCAAAATTGAAGGAATTACCAGCATACAACTATGTCTTTCCAGTAAAAATAATTGACGTTAAAGGTTATTGCCCAGTATTAAAAGATAGCTTCGTTTTAACGGAACCTACATCACTGGAACTTGAAGAAGTGCTTTATAACCCATTACATTCACAAGGTGTAGTTTTCGGAAGTTCTTCATCATTGCAGGCGTCGCTCGAGTTGATACCCGGAGTGACTAGTTATTATGTCAACACTTCTTTCGGTAAAATCGAACAAATATTGAGAAACAGACCTGTCTCGCGAATTAATTAATTTGCCGATACTCATTATAATGCATAATTATATATGAATGTTACATACTTTTTAGGTGCGGGAGCCAGTTCCAATTGCCTTCCCACTATGTTTGACTTTAATGATCGACTCCGCCATTTCAGGGACCATTTACAAACTGAAATTTCCAGAAGTGTGGAGTACTTTAAGGTTCATTCCCCCACAGAACCAGTTGAAGATATTGAGGAAAGGTGGATTCAGGAAGCAAAATTATTAAAAGAAAATATTGACAAACTTCTAAAAGAAATCTATAAACATCAGACAGTTGACACACTTGCAAAGAAATATTTTATTAAGAATCGACCAGAGGATTTATTTCGCCTGAAAACAGTTCTGTTTACATTCTTCCTTTATGAACAGTGCTCTGTCAGCGGCATAAAAGAATTGCCCGATAAAAGGTACGATACCTTTATAGCCTCTATCATTGGTAAGAAAATCAATAATATCGATTTACCAAGTAATATTAAGTTTATTACTTGGAATTATGATCTGCAATTCGAGCTGGCTTTTCAGGAATATTCATCTCTGAATATTAATCAGATTCAGGACCGATTAAATTGCATTCCATCTTATTGGACAATTGATAAGCACTCCGCTTCCAAATTAGACAAATTTTCGATAGTCCGATTGAATGGTGTTATTGGAATTCCTACTCTTTACCCTGGCGAGGATTTCTTAAAGGAAGCCTACCTCGACAATTTGAAAACTGCAAAGAAGCCGTTTTCAGAACTGATAAAAATATACACGGAGATTTGCGTACCTATCGACCGCAGGAAAGTATTTGTCAATGGTCTATCTTTTTTTAATTATGATTGGGAATATCAGCAAGCCTTCGAAGAAAATCTTTACCCAAACTATGACAAAAGAAAAGAAATTGCAATGGAGATTTTAAAATCGACCGAAATACTAGTCATAATCGGGTATTCATTTCCCATTTTTAACAGGGAGACTGATAGTTTGCTACTCAAACAGTTGTATCCCGGAAAATGCAAAAAGATATATATCCAAGATCGGGTTCCGGATAAAATACTTTCCCGGATTAAAGGCTTTATTCCTAAAGAATTTATTGATTTAACTTTCGGCGACCATAGGGATGAACCTTACCCGTTTAGACTTGTTAGTGATTTAGAACAATTTATTTTGCCAGACGAACTATAGTTTTACTCCCGCCAATCCTGACAGGTCGAGGAGTTATACGAAGTGAAGGTGGGGGTATCGTGCGTTTGTTCTTATTTTTCAAATCCCAAGTTCCGTTTCAAATAGTTTTAAAATGTCAGCCATATTCTTCGCTTGCCAAAATTTGTTTTGATATTCTTGAGGCTCCCAATAACCATAAAAACGATATTGCATTTTTGTTGCAATCTCAACATTATAAGTCCTGCCGTCAAAACCGCTACCATAATCTTTTATGTCGTTTTGATTCGGAAGTGTTAAAATTTTTAAGTCCAGCAGTTTTTTTGAGAACGATATCCAGCCAGATTTTGGCATTACTCGCCTTACTTTTTTGGACAAGATAGTTTCTGTATTTCCGTCCCAGTTAACCTGTAAATTATAAACTGTCGCTGTCCAGTTTGTGTCTTTGTTTGTTATAACTACAAGTTTTCTTTCTCGTACAAGTGAAAAGTCGTACCAAACTCTGATTTGCAAATTTTCAAAACCTTTTTCAATACTGTCAAGTCCCAATTGAGCCTGCTTAGCTTTGGCTAATTTATAAAAGATGTCAACACCTCCGTTTTGATATGTTGGGATTTCGTTTTTGAATTGTTTTGTAGTGTCAAAAAATGCTGATGGTGAGTTAGAATGTGTTTGACCGTTGCAACTTGCAAAAAATAAAAGGGCTACAATACTAAAATTAAAGTGTCGCATAATAGGAAGTGTCGTAGAGCTTAGCGCACAACACCCAAATTTATGTTTTAAGGCATTGGCTTAAGTAAATATTGCTGACACGACCCAACACCATTTGAAAAAAAGGGCAACTTCTCAGAACAAGGCATAAAAAAACCACCCAAAAATTAGGTGGTTTCCTTTTAGCCTGTCCCGAAACGTCACCCAAAACCGTCACCTGTTCGGATTTACGCTTAGGTTGTGACCCCGCTCGGGCTCGAACCGAGGACCCAAAGATTAAGAGTCTTTTGCTCTACCAACTGAGCTACGGAGTCAAAAATTTGAGCTCCAAATATACAGGGAATTTATTTTGCAGAAACTATTTAGACCTTATCTTTGCAGTCCTTAAAAGGGAGCATAGCTCAGCTGGTTCAGAGCATCTGCCTTACAAGCAGAGGGTCCGCGGTTCGAACCCGTGTGCTCCCACACAGTACCACAAAGGGTTTTAGTGAAAACTAGAACCCTTTTTTATTTCAGGTTTGAACAAAGTTTTGGAAACAGGTGATTGATTTATATTAAAGGAAATAAATGAGAAGCAGATTCTCAGGAAGCCAATAAATTTTCCTTAGAAAGAAGTAAATGCATCAATCATTTTTTTGACGTTGATGATTTATTACAATCTTTAAGAAAAGAAAGTGAAAATTTAGAATTTGAAATCGTTAATTAAATATCAGATCGAAATAAATCAAATCCGGTTTGTAATACGATTTGACTCCAATCACTGATCAAATAGATTTAAAACGCTCATTAGTACTGAACACCTGTGTACCGAATCCGGACAGTTTCAAATATTCAGCGAAATTCAAAATACTGATTTGCAATATTTTACTATGCTGGCATTTCATTAGAGCAATTAATATGGGTCTGGGTCATTAACCAACCTGTTTTTAAACCTGAAAAAAGCCATGCTAAAAAACTATTTCAAAATCGCATTCCGAAACGTCGCCAGGAATAAAGTTTTTGCTATTATCAACGCCCTGGGACTTGCCATCGGCATCAGCGCCTGCCTGTTAATCTATATCGTAACAAGCTTCGAACTCAGTTACGATACTTTTCATCCGGATAAGGACAGGATCTACAGGATCGTCACTAATCTACAAAATGGAGCTTCCAAAAATAATCCGATGTCGACCATTCCGGACCCTGCCGCGAAAATCATCCGTGCATCTGTTTCAGGATTGGAATCGGTGGCCATGTTTCATGTTTATTACCCAAAAGTCGCCATTCCCGAAGGAGACAAAATTATCAAACGATTCTTCCCGTCAAATGAACCTGGCGTTGCATCACCCGTCATACTGACCGAGCCACAGTATTTTGAAATATTTAAGTACGACTGGCTGGCCGGGAACCCGGTAACTGCGCTAAGTGAACCATTCCGGGTCGTGATCAGTGAAACCGAAGCAGGCAAATATTTTGGGAATATACCGCTGGATCAGGTTATGGGAAAGACAATTATTTATGACGATTCACTCAGGTTAACTGTAACGGGTATCATAAAAGACTGGAATAAGAATACTGATTTTAATTTCAGGGATTTTATTTCATACAGCACAATTCAAAACAGCTTTTTGAAAGATCAGGGAAATTGGAATAACTGGGGAGGCTGGAACAGTGATACACAGGTATTCGCGAAACTAAATGGTCAATCAGCTCCCGGACAAATAAATGCCCAGCTTACTAAACTTGTGAAAGAGCATATGAAATTACAGCCTGACGAAAAGGCCAAAATCCTTCTTCAGCCTTTAAACGATATTCATTTCAATGGAGATTTTAAGGATTCTTATTCCCGAAATGCCCATTTGCCAACGCTTTATGGATTAATGGCCATTGCCGCTTTCATTTTAATTATTGCTGCAATTAATTTCATTAATCTTTCCACTGCACAGTCTGTTGAGAGAGCCAGGGAAATCGGTATCAGAAAGGTTTTAGGTAGCAGCAGGATAAATATTGTTCTTCAGTTTTTAAGTGAAATTTTTCTGCTTACACTTTTTGCCGGAGTGCTTTCCGTGCTTGTAATGAAACCATTGATCTATCTTTTTCATGACTTACTGCCATCCGGAATTGACTTAGGTTTTTATAATCCAATTACAATAGTTTTCCTTTTACTTCTGATCCTGGTAACTTCTCTGCTGGCGGGATTTTATCCGGCCAGGGTTTTATCGGGCTATTTACCTGTAATCAGTCTGAAAGGCGAAGGATCCCGCCAGGTAAGCAAAGGCGGTTACCTGCGAAAGTCATTGATCGTTTTTCAATTCACCGTTTCGCTGGTATTTATCATTGCAACCCTGATCATTGGTAACCAGATACGTTTCATGCTGAATCAGGATATGGGATTTACAAAAGATGCCATCATCAACGTTTATGCTTATGGGAATTACCCGAAAAGCCAGGTGAAATTAGTCGCTAACCGGCTGAAAACTATGGCAGATATACAAATGGTGAGTCTGAATGACGGACCACCTGCTGGGTTGGGTCACGGTGGTACAAGTATTTCATATAATAACATAGAATTATTCACGCAGGCTTTAGGCACAGATGAAAATTTTGTTCCGTTGTACGATCTAAAACTCATTGCAGGGCGGAATATTTTTCAAAGCGATACCATCAGGGAGCTGGTAATTAATGAAACCTGCGCGAAAGGACTTGGCTTTAATAAACCCGAAGATGCCGTGGGTAAGTTAGTAAATTTCGGATTCAGTAATGGACCCGTAGAAGTCAAACGCCCCATCGTTGGCGTTGTTGCCGACTTTCATTCTGAATCGCTGCATGATCCAATAAAGCCTGTTACGATTGCAAATGATCAGAGCAGAACAATTGCTATCAGATTAAATAGCCAAAGCAAACATCCCAAAGAGTTTCAATCTACAATTGAACAAATTGCAAAAATGTGGAAATCCGTATTTCCAATTGAACCTTTTGAATATAAGATCCTGGACGATCAGATAGCCAAATTCTATGACAGTTACCAAAAAACAAATCAGATAATGAAAACTGCCATGGTGATTGCTATTTTTATTTCCTGTATGGGTTTATTCGGTCTGGCCGCTTTTACTTCTATTCAGCGTAGAAAGGAAATAGGCGTTCGCAAAGTATTAGGTGCCTCTGTTTCTGAAATAGTTGTATTGTTGTCAAAAGACTTTCTGAAGCTTGTAATTCTTTCCCTGATGCTTGCTTCACCTATAGCCTGGTACTTCATGAACAACTGGCTGAATGATTTTGCCTATCGCATCAACCTGAGTGTTTGGATATTTTTGTTAGCAGGATTTATGGCGTTGTTCATTGCTTTCATAACAATAAGTTTTCAGTCTATCAAAGCTGCCATTGCGAATCCGGTGGATAGTTTAAAGACAGAATAAACTTTATCTGGTTATAAGATATGGGATATGGGATATGAGATATTAAAATCATTCGTTATCCGCAACAAATGGAGAAATTAAAATAACCCATAACCCATATCTCATATCTCATATCTCATATCCCATATCTCATATCTCATATCCCATAATCATCTCTCATAATCAATTCCCAGCTCGTTTAAATAAACTGACGGGTGTTTCGGGCGTAATGGGAGTTCTTAATAATGTGAGTGTATCACCTGATATTCTTATTTCATCATTCTGGTAAATTACCAAAAGTCCAATCTGGGAATAGTTGAAGAAGACTTCAGTAATATTTCCGATAGTAACAGATGTTGTATCACCAAACGGCTGTGTTATATTAATGAATTTAATATTATTCCAAAACGTACTGGAATCAGTTGAAAATGTACCCTGTAGTGAATTTTGTCCGTTTAACGTGACTTTATAAGAGCTATCGGGATTCAATGTCAAAACTATTGGTGAATCAACTAAAGGGATCGTACTGAAAAGTCCACTGGAAGTGCCGATCCATTGCCATTGCCCATTATATGGTTGTTCATTGCCTGATTGGTCACCATTTGATTTTTCTCCATTTGGTCCTCCCGGATTAACTAATACGGGATGTTCAGATTTTGTACAGGAAACTAAATAAACAGACAGAAACAGAAAGGAGACAATCAGGCGGTTCATAATGGGTTTTCTACCCTGACAGATTGTTAATGTTTATGGTTGCACGTCCTTATTTAATATGTTTCCCCCTGAATTTTCAGTAGAAAATTGGGCTTCCCACCTTCTTAACATCTCATTCATCAGTAATTAACAATCTTAACAAACTCGTTCTTTACTTTTGCAAATTATTAGAATTTCCGCATTGAAATGGATGAAAACTTTACTGGTTTGGGTACTTGCCCTGCAGATACTCAATATGAGTATGTGGAGCGAGGCTTATAATTCCTATTACACAGGGGATGATTTCGGGAATTGCTCCAATAAGCAGGCAGACCCTACAGAAACAGTCGTAGAATGGCTGGTAGAAATGAAAATGGGTCAGCAGGATGCATTTAATTATAATCACAATATAGACTGTAAAAATACCTCCAAAGCCATAGGCTGGCAAATCGATCTGGAAAATCATGGAGTTACAGCCATGATACACAAACAAAGCAGTCAAATAATATTCCCATATAAATCTTCTGAACTTCCACGTGTATTTGCTGAAGTCCAGTCCCCTCCGCCAGATCAGGATTTTCGTTTTCCAACTGCATTAATGTAAAATCACTTCATTCAAGTGTAGTCGTTCGTGACTATAAACGAACATGTTTGATATTGTTCGAACAACCTGCAATTCTATTTGCGCTAACCAGATTTTATGCAAAAAACCATACAGAAAATCATTGCATTTTCTTTAAAGAATAAATATTTTATCCTTTTTGCAACAGCGCTGCTGATCATTTTCGGGATCATTACATTCCGGGATATGTCCATCGAAGCATTTCCCGATGTCACCAATACTGAGATCACGATCATTACCCAATGGCCCGGCAGAAGTGCCGAAGAGGTAGAAAAGTTCGTCACCATACCAATAGAGATGGGACTAAACTCTGTGCAAAAAAAGACAAGCCTTCGCTCAACAAGTGTATTTGGACTTTCGATGGTTAAATTAATCTTCGAAGATGAAGTCCAGGATAGTTATGCGCGGCAACAGGTGAATAATATGCTAGCCAATGTTACACTTCCTGATAATATCAGTCCCAACGTACAACCGCCTACCGGACCTACAGGAGAAATATTCAGGTATACACTAAAAAGTTCAATTGGCCGTGATGCGAGGGAACTTAAAACCATGCAGGATTGGGTGGTAGACAGGCAAATAAGAGCGGTGCCCGGGATCGCCGATATTGTAAGTTTCGGCGGAATGGTGAAAGCTTATGAAATAAGAGTGAACCCCGGTCAGTTAAATTCTCTGGGTATTTCTGAACTCGATGTTTATAATGCTGTAAGCAGAACCAATTTCAATATTGGAGGAGATGTAATTGTCGATAATTCACAGGCCTATGTAGTGCGTGGAATCGGTCTGCTTAATGATATCAATGAAATTAAAAACATCATCATTCAAAACATAAATGGCATTCCGGTACTCATCAAGGATGTGGCTGACGTACAGATTTCAAATCAGCCAAGACTGGGCCAGGTTGGAAGGTCGGATGACATGATTGTTGACGGAAAGAGAAGCGTAAAGGATAACAACGATGTGGTAGAAGCAATCGTTCTGATGCGCAAAGGTGAAAACGCGGCCGAAGTGATTAAAGCTTTAAAGTCGAAAATAATTAAGATCAATCAAAAAGTGCTTCCACCGGATACGCAAATTGTCCCCTATTATAATCGCGAGGACCTGATCAGTTATGCAACTAATACGGTTCTCCATAACCTTGTAGAAGGCATCCTGTTGGTTACCCTGCTGGTTTCCCTGTTCATGTTCAACTGGCGGACGACAATTATTGTCTCGATCATCATTCCAATATCCCTGTTATTTTCTTTTATCTGCCTTCATTTGATGGGCATGTCGGCCAATCTCCTGTCATTGGGTGCCGTGGATTTTGGGATTATCATAGATGGGGCCGTGGTGATGGTAGAAGGAATGTTTGTCGTACTTGATAAGAAATCGAAAGGCATAGGGATGGAACGGTTTAACAAACTAAGCAAAATGGGTTTGATCAAAAATAAAGGTGCCGAATTGGGGAAAGCTATCTTTTTTTCAAAAGTCATTATCATCACCGCGTTACTTCCTATTTTCTCCTTTCAGAAAGTGGAAGGAAAAATGTTCTCACCACTTGCATATACGCTGGGGTTTGCTTTATTGGGTGCGCTGATTACAACTTTAACCCTGGTACCAGTGCTAATAAATTTACTGCTTCGAAAAAATATTCATGAAAAACATAATCCAATCCTGGATTTTTTTAACAGGATAATAATGTCCGGATTTCAGTATAATTATAAACACAAAAAAATAGTCATTCTATCTTCTTGCCTGATGATTGTTCTCGGTTTTTTTGCCTTCAGGTTTTTGGGAAGTGAGTTCTTACCTGAATTGGATGAGGGAGCGATCTGGATCAGGGCACAACTTCCTTACAGTGCATCATTGAAAAAATCCAGCGAAGTAGCCGATCAGATCAGGGGAATGATTATGGAATTCCCCCAGGTTAAAAATGTGGCCTCCCAAACAGGAAGGCCAGACGATGGAACCGATGTTACCGGATTTTATAATAATGAATTTGACGTAATTCTATACCCCGAAGAACAATGGAATCATCAGATATCCAAGGAAGAACTGGTGGACAGAATGCAAAAACGAATCTCGATTATTCCAGGTATCGACCTGAATTTCTCACAACCGATCAGCGACAATGTGGAGGAGGCGGTTTCTGGTGTGAAAGGATCCATTTGCGTGAAAATATTTGGCGATTCGCTTGATTATTCTGAACAAAAATTGACCGAGGTATATGACATACTTAAAAAAGTAAATGGCATTTCTGATCTTGGTGTAATCAAAAATATCGGGCAGCCGGAATTGGATATAGATCTTGATCAGGATAAGATGGCTTTGTATGGAGTTGCAACTGCCGATGCGGACGCAGTAATTCAAATGGCTATCGGCGGAAAGGCTGTCACCCAGCTTTATGAAGGTATCCAGAAATTCGATATCAAGGTCAGGTTTCCAGAAGAGTACAGAAAAAATCAAACAGATATCGCCAATATCATGGTTCCAACCCAAAGCGGATCAAAAGTACCGATCCGTGAAATTGCTACCATTAAGAAAAAAACCGGTGCATGCCTTATTTTCAGGGATGATAATGAACGTTACGCCGCTCTGAAATTTTCGGTCCGTGGACGAGATATGGGAAGTACCATTGCTGAGGCTCAGAAGAAAACAGATGCCGTTATCAAACTCAAAAAAGGTTACTCCATGGTTTGGCAGGGAGATTTTGAAAATCAGAGAAGAGCGCAGAACAGGCTGGCAGAAGTGGTCCCCATCAGTCTGACACTTATATTCCTTTTATTATTTGTCATGTTTGGAAATTTTAAGGATGCGGGACTTGTGTTCCTAAACGTACCTTTTGCTATTGTAGGAGGTATTGTTGCCCTTCTTATTACTGGGACTGATTTCAGCATTTCAGCCGGAATCGGATTTATTGCCCTTTTTGGGATTTGTATTCAGGATGGCGTTTTGCTGATAACAGTTTTCAAACACAATATGGAAAAAATAAAAAGCGGCCAGAACGCATTATATGAAGCCATAAAACAGGGAGTTCAATTGCGTACAAGGCCAGTAATGATGACCGCGCTCATGGCGGCTATAGGATTATTTCCTGCAGCTATTTCCACAGGTATAGGTTCAGAAAGTTCCCGACCTCTGGCAAGAGTGGTTATCGGAGGCATACTCTGCGCCATGTTATTTTCATTACTTGTTTTCCCATTGATATTTGGGCTGGTATATAAAAACATAGATAAAAAAGCCAATGCATCCTAGTCCTTTGAATTCAGATTGATAATGTCTGAATGATAAAAACAAAATTGTAAAACTGCCTTATATACCAGCATTTTCGAAAATATAAGGCGGAAAAATTGATCCATGTCAATATGCTGATAATGAATACAATAATTGTAACGGCTAAGCGTTTACCCTTACTAAATCATCTAAGGGTTTACACTTAGGGATAGATGTTTATTTTTTATTAAGTAATCCAGTATTTTATGAGACTAGCCATAACCTGCTTATGTGTAGTTTTATTACTGAGCGTATGCAATAACGCTAACGCTGCCCGCTTTTGGATAGCAGCCGTCCCTTCTAATTGGAACAATATAGCCAACTGGTCGAATGTTTCCGGTGGGGCAGGTGGATTCAGTGTTCCGGGAGCGGCAGATGCTGTAACTTTTAATAATCTGGGTCTCGGCAGTTGTACAATAGACGTACCTGTAAATGTTCTGAGTTTTACAGTAGTGGCCGGTTATACGGGAACGATCTCACAGGGTGCAAATACATTCTCAACAGTCAATATTGCCTCTTTCTCTGCAGGTACATTCTCAGGAGGCTCTGCGAATATTACGATCGGAGGGAATTTTACTTTAGCCGGAACTGCTTTCACCTCAACCTCCGCCATTCTTGAGTTTGATGGAAATGCTGCATTCACCAGCGCCACTTTTATTCATAACAACGGCACGGTAAGATTTAATAAAGCAGGCGGAGCAACAACCATTTCAGGATCTAGTCCCGCATTTTATACACTTGAATTTGTAGGAGAAGGATTTAGTTATAACATTACTTCAGCTGGTAATATTACGGTTTCGAATAGTCTGAATCTTACCGGTGGTTTGTTTTACAATTTGAATACAGGAACTATCGATGTAAGTGGTGATATCAATGTTACGAATACGGCAGCAGGTTGCGCAGGCACGGGCCTCGTCGAAATTATTGGAGCAGGAGTTCAAAACTTCACAGGTGCCGTTGCTGCCGGACAAGGAGCATTGCCGCAACTAACAATCAATAAGGGTTCAGGTACTTTAAATTTGTTTAATTTTCCTGCTTCCTCGAATGCATTCACCTATACAGCGGGAGCTGTAAGCGCTGGCACTTCTACCTTTTGTTTTACAAATGGTAGTGCAAACCCATACACAATCAGCGGAAGTTTAAGCCTGAATAATATTGAATTTATTGCTATAATAAATCAACAGTATACCATTACCGCGGCAACCACGCTTACTGCCACAGGTGATTTTACAATGGCAGGAACAAACAGGATAACTATTAACACTGGTAATATTAATGTGAATGGAAATATTTTTTTAACCAATACTTCAGCAATCGGCGGAGGCACCGGTACTATAAATATCATCGGGGCGGGTAATGAAACAATGGATGCGACTGCCATAGCAATAAGTCAAAATCTTTTACCCTTTATCGTAATCAATAAACCCAGCGGAACCCTGACCCTAAAAGGGATTATTTCAGAAAGTCAGGGCTGGACCTATACCAGTGGTACAGTAGATGCCTCGAGTTTTACCTCAACAGTTGCCTTTGGTGGCAATGCGCTGAATGTTACAAGTGCCGGTATGAGTTTTTATAATGTTACTGTCACCGGTAATGCGATTACCATGCTGAATAGTATGACTATAAATAATAATCTTACCATAAACGCAGGGCGACTGGCGCCCGGAGCCAACACTGTAAATATTGCGGGCAACTGGACTGATTATGGTACAGCTGGTTTTACGGAAGCGACCAGTACAGTAAATTTCAATGGTTCAGTCCTGCAAACTATCACTTCACCCGGAGGAGAAAATTTTACAAATCTCACAGTCAATAATTCAGGTACAGGGATCCAGTTGGCCAATAGCACACAAATAGCAACTACCCTGAGTATGACACAGGGAAATATTAATCTGAACGGAAATATTTTGACTCTTGGATTATCGGTAGCCAATAACGGAACACTTGTATACACTTCAGGCACCATGATTGGCGCTGGCACATTTACGCGCTGGTTTAAAACAGGTATTATCGCTGCAGGATCTGTCACCGGACTTTTCCCCATGGGAACAGCGACCGACTACAGACCGTTTTTTGTTTCAGCGCCTTTGGCAGGTCCTACGACCGGCGGTTCGATGAGTGTTTCTTATAATGACGCAACAACGAATACCAATGTAGCTATTATGGATGGCGCATCCACCGTAGTAGTCAGAAAAGATCTGAACTGGGCTGTATCAACAAATGGTATGGTGGGCGGAACTTATAACCTACAGGTGCAGGGCACGGGATTTGGACTAATCGGCGCTGTATCTGATCTGAGATTAACGCTTGTAAACAGTATTACAGGTGTTGCCGGTGTAAACGCTGGCACTGTCTTAAATCCGCAAATCAACAGAACGGGTATTACGCTTGCCAATCTTACCAATAGTTTTTATGTCGGTTCTATCAATTCCGTGAATACTCCGCTTCCTATTACGCTGATTTCATTTAACGCGTTTCCTGAAAACGGTGAAGTTAAACTCGACTGGTCCACCGCATCGGAAACAGATAATGCATTCTTCACCATTCAAAAATCAACAGACGGACAAGGCTGGACAACTGTTCAAAAAATATTGGGATCTGGCACGAGCAGTAGTATTGAAAATTATACTGCTTATGATCTTACTCCTTTCCCTGGCATTTCCTATTACCGTTTAATGCAGACAGATATTGACGGAAAGCAAACCTTCTCTCCTATTATATCTATTAATCTGGGTAATAAGGATGCTGGTATTACTGTATATCCCAACCCTGCAACCAGTCTGGTCAAAATAAGTTTCCCTTCCGCCGGCAGGTATGAAGTTGC
>Ga0207001_1006_pt4 | contig 48796 bp, 36 predicted proteins | sample Alteio_BWMinCont_91_FD_153481 | JGI IMG/M metagenome (GOLD analysis project Ga0207001, IMG submission 153481) | Enriched cells from forest soil in Barre Woods Harvard Forest LTER site, Petersham, Massachusetts, United States -... | ecosystem: Environmental > Terrestrial > Soil > Temperate forest >... | reverse complement strand
CCGGAACGCGTATAGCAGCGCTTCATGCGGGTTGGCGAGGTCTTGCCGCCGGTGTTATTGAAGCGTCAGTCAAGCGTTTATTGTGTCCGCCAGAGACATTGATAGCCTGGTTAGGTCCAGCCATTGGTCCTGAAGCTTTTGAAGTAGGGAAGGATGTTTTACTGGCTTTTGGAGAAAGTGCTGAAGCTGCATTTAAACCTTATAGTAAAACAACTTGGAAAGCGGATCTTTATGCACTTGCCACACTGCGTTTAAAAGCATTAGGTCTTACACAAATATTTGGAGGTGGTTTTTGTACCTTTGCCGACAAAGATCGATTCTACTCTTTTCGTCGTTCATCTCATCAATCTTCTAATACAGGCAAAACTGGCCGTATGGCAACATTAATTTGGTTATCACAACCTTAACTATTGATTTGTTGAACTTCAATCCCCATATTATCTTTAAATTAATCTTAATTTAATTTAGAAGTGTTTTAAGCAAATAGGTGGATATTTTATGCGGATGGATAAATTCACGAATCAGTTTCAAAATGCATTAGGTGAAGCACAATCACTCGCAGTGGGAAACGATAATCCTGCGATTGAACCCATTCATCTGATGAAAGCCTTGTTAGAACAAGAAGGCTCTATTAAACATTTGTTTATGAGCATGGGTATTGATATCCCTTCTGTAAAATCTCAATTAACAACGGCAATCGATCAATTACCAAAAATTGTTGGTGGTCAAGCAGATGTTAACATTTCCAATGATTTGATCCGCATTTTAAATCGTGCTGATAAATATGCACAGCAGAAAAAAGACAGTTATATTTCCAGTGAATTATTTATTCTGGCTGCACTAGAAGACGAAAGCACTTTAGGGCGTTTATTACAAAAAGCAGGAGTTAATAAGGTAAAAGTTGAAAAAGCAATTGAAGACATTCGGGGTGGAAAAAAGGTAGACGATCCCAACGCAGAAGAACATCGCAAAGCCCTAGAAAAATATACCATTGATATCACGAAAAGAGCTGAACAGGGCAAGCTTGATCCGGTTATTGGGCGTGATGATGAAATTCGTCGTGTTATTCAAGTGTTACAACGCCGCACTAAAAATAACCCTGTCATTATTGGTGAGCCCGGTGTTGGGAAAACCGCCATCGTTGAGGGACTTGCACAACGGATCACCAATGCTGAAGTGCCAGAAGGATTAAAAAATAAACGTGTGCTCGCTTTAGATATGGGTTCTTTAATTGCAGGCACAAAGTTTAGAGGGGAATTTGAGGAACGCTTAAAAGCCGTATTACATGATTTGGCAAAACAAGAAGGCGAGATTATTCTATTTATCGATGAATTACATACCATGGTAGGTGCCGGCAGAGCAGAAGGCTCGATGGATGCCAGTAACATGTTAAAACCGGCCTTAGCCAGAGGAGAGTTGCATTGTGTGGGTGCCACCACTTTGGATGAATATAGACAATATATCGAAAAAGATGCAGCCTTAGAGCGACGATTTCAAAAAGTGCTGGTTAATGAACCAAGCGTTGAGGATACCATTGCAATTTTACGTGGTCTTAAAGAACGCTATGAATTACATCATGGGGTAGAAATTACCGATCCCGCTATTGTGGCTGCAGCAACCCTTTCACATCGCTATATTACCGATAGACAATTACCAGATAAAGCGATTGATTTAATCGATGAAGCGGCAAGTTCTATTCGTATGGAAATTGATTCTAAACCGGTTGAAATGGATCGTTTGGAACGTCGTTTAATTCAATATAAGATTGAACAAGAAGCTTTAAAACATGAAACTGATCAAGCTTCTAAAAAACGTTTAGAAAAATTGCAAGCTGATATTCAACAAATCGAAAAAGAATATCAAACCATGGAAGAAATTTGGAAATCAGAAAAAGCCGCTTTAGAAGGGGCACAACATATTAAAGAAGAACTGGAAAAAGCAAGACTTGAATTAAGCACCGCCATGCGTGCCAGCAATTATGCGCGCATGTCAGAATTACAATATGGCCGTATCCCAGAACTTGAAAAACGCTTAGCTGCAGCAACAAAAGCAGAAGGAAACAACGAAACGAAACTATTACGTAATAAAGTCACTGAAGAAGAAATTGCTGAGGTGGTTTCTCGATGGACGGGCATCCCCGTTTCCAAAATGTTAGAAGGCGAGCGCGAAAAATTATTAAAGATTGAAGAAGCCTTAAGTCAACGAGTGGTGGGTCAGACTGAAGCCTTACAGGCAGTTGCCAATGCCGTTCGACGTTCACGCGCAGGTCTTGCTGATCCCAATCGTCCGGTTGGATCTTTCTTATTTTTAGGACCCACGGGCGTTGGTAAAACAGAAGTGTGTAAAGCCTTGGCAGCATTTTTGTTTGATACCGAAGATGCGATGGTTAGAATCGATATGTCTGAATTTATGGAAAAACATTCGGTTGCTCGTTTGATTGGGGCACCTCCTGGGTATGTTGGCTATGAAGAAGGGGGATATTTAACAGAAATTGTTCGACGAAGACCTTACAGCGTGATTTTATTAGATGAAATTGAAAAAGCACATCCTGATATTTTTAACATTTTATTACAAGTGTTGGATGATGGTAGATTAACCGATGGTCAAGGGCGAACGGTTGATTTTCGCAATGCGGTGATAGTCATGACCTCCAATTTGGGATCGCATTTGATTCAAGAATTAACTGGCAAGGTTCCTTATAGCGATATTAAAAAATCCGTGATGGAAACGGTGAGCCAACATTTTAGACCTGAGTTTATCAATCGCATTGATGAAATCGTGATGTTCTCTCCTTTAGGAAAAGAGCAAATTCGTCTTATTACCGATATCCAATTAGCACATTTAGAGTCGCGTTTAAAAACACAAAATATACACATTAAGGTTACTAATGACGCTTTAGATAAACTGGCAGAAGCAGGATACGATCCGGTTTATGGCGCAAGACCGCTGAAACGCACCGTGCGTCAAACTCTTGAGAATCCGCTGGCACAAGCTTTGCTATCGGGTGAATTTGGGCCGGGGGATGTGATAAAGGTTGCTGTGAAAGAGGGGGGATTTGAGTTTAAGAGGGCGTAGGTGTATTATCTTAGCCCATTATTGAGCCCTCCAGATAAGTGTTAGCGGATAACTCGAGTTTTTGGTAAGGGGGGGACAATTTGTCCCCCCCTTTGATACTGAGAGAATCTTTGATTACCATTTATAATCATTTTAACCCCTTCCTATAGGGGTATTTTAGATATTAATTGTTAAAACATATTATTATCCTATTATGGGGGGTTAATGCGATACTTTTTTAAATCAGAGAGGATCAAATCAAATGGCGTCAAGGTTTCAATCGCGAAGTGTATATACAATAAATTTTCTCGTCATAATATTAATTATTGCTTCATTTGATTCAAAACAACTGTGCTAATGTACAGTTTTTGACGTTAATCCTCTTAAAATTAATTAATTTGGTTAAATTAAAAACTTTCTCTATCCATAAGGAAAGATTTGTCATAAACTATCCTTATGAAGGAGGACAGTTTTATGGATTCGTTGTTTAAGACATTAAGAGATGAGTTTCAGGATAAAATCCAAACTCTAATGGGGGCGGGGGTTCAGCGAGAAGTTCATTTCCGCAATGTTCCTAATAAGATTAATGTTGCGATGGGGATGAGAAGAACTGGCAAGACCTACTTTGTATTACAAACAATTTTAGATTTGATGAAGACCACGCCTCTTTCAAAAATTCTTTATATAAATTTTGAGGATGAGCGTTTATTGCCAGCTAAGAGTCAGACATTAAGTACCTTGCTAGAAGCTTTTTATAGTTTGTATCCGGAAAATCACAATCATCTTTGTTATCTTTTTTTAGATGAAATACAGTTAGTAGAAGATTGGCCTATTGTAGTTAGAAGATTTTTTGATACTAAAAAAGTTAAAATATTTCTAACTGGTTCATCAGCTAAACTCTTAAGTAAAGAAATCGCCACTTCATTACGGGGTCGTTCTATTGCAATTGAAATTTGGCCTTTTAATATCAATGAATATTTGCAGGCGAAAAACCATGACATTATACCCGAGGGAATTTTAGGAAAAAAAGATCTTGATAAATTTCAAGAACAATTGAAAATCTATATAGAAGAAGGTGGTTTTCCGGAAACAACGGCTTTAGAATTTGAAGATCGGATTCAAATTTTACAAGATTATGTTTCAGTTGTGATCATGCGTGATATTATCGAACGACATGGGATAACTAATGTAACCTTAATAAGATATTTAGCAAAATTATTGATCAAGAATGCAGGATCCCTTTTTTCAGTTAATAAACTCTACAATGATTTGAAAAGTCAGGGATTTTCTGTGGGGAAAACAACACTCTATGAGTATTTAGAGTATATGGAAGATGCGTATCTTGTTTTTTCTGTTCCACTTTATTCTGAATCACTGAGAAAAGTTCAAACCAACCCCAAAAAGTTTTATGCAATTGATACTGGCCTTGTTCGGGCATATACTTTAGGTATGACTCAAAATATTGGGCATCATTTTGAAAATTTAATTTATTTGGATTTAAGAAGAAAGGGTCATAAAATTCATTATTATTTAACTGAGTCACGGCGTGAAGTTGATTTTTTAAGCTTAGATAGAAAAGGGAAATGGCATCTTTATCAAGTTGCTTGGGATATAAGTGACCGAGATACTCAGGAACGAGAGATATTGGCTTTAGAAGAGGCAGAAAAGGAATTAGGAGTTAAGGGAAAACTGATAACACCAGAATATTATTTGACATCTTTTTTGAAAGAAGATTAAAATGAGTACTATCCTTTTATAAAGCTAGTAATTTAAATTATTAGATTTTAACCTTTGATATCCTTTTTGTAGCGATTTAAAAATGGACAAATCTGCAATTAGATTGCATAATTGTCCATATGAGTGATATTAACATTACTAGAGAGGAGGTGCTGCATGAGGGGTAGCAACGTCTTTAGCAAGTTTATCTTCATCAGATGATGGTTTCTCAGGAGTTAAATCAGATAATATGAAGTAATTTCCAACTTTTTCTTTTTTTTGCCCTGGTTCTGCCTTTTCTTTAACGTCAGCTGTACTAATAACGCTTGCCTCACTACCTGGGCTTGGGGTTGCTCCACTCTCCACTCTTCTTTTTTCTTCATGATCTTTGCCATCAACAGTTAACAGAACATCCTTTTCCCAACTAGACGATAAAGCTTCATCCATTTTTTTACCTAAATTTTCTGAATCGTCAGCTTCTTCCTTCGTCTTTTTTACATCTAGTCCAAAATATTCACCATATTTTGTAAGGTATTCCTCTTTTTTTGTGTTAACCACTTCTGGATCCCATTTATTATCATTCTGCCATTCAATTAATTGTACCTCTTGGTCTGCTGTCAATGGTTCATTGACGACTTTTGGATAAAAATGTTTATATAAAACATTTATCAGCCCAATCCCACCAATAATTGCAGCAGTGGTTACACCAACAGCTGTCATTGCAAGTGGTATACCTAATGCAAAAGCCCCAGCAATTAAAAGGGCAGTGCCTAAAAATCCAACAATAAATCCATAATATTCCCCATGATTTTTGGCTAAATAATCAGGATCTAACTTGCTCATAGCCCAAAAAGGCAGACGAATTAATCCAGATATAAGTTGAAGAGCACCTACCGCTGTTCCTGCCGCACCCCATCCCAAACCACCCTTTTCCCAACACTTTTGACGTAAAGTGTCCAAATATGTAAATGGGTATCCAAACAGTCTATCAGAAAATTTGCCAAAAACACTTGTTCCTTTACAAAAAAGTACACCGGGCCAAAATAAAGCCAGGGATAAAACTCTTGTGCCAGTACGTCCTAGACTGTTTGTAATTACAAAAGCAGAGTTACCTAGGCTTTTCAGAGTCCTTTTGGCTTTAGCTGGGTATTCTTTGGCATTTTTTACGTGATCAGTTATGTCTCCTTTACCAATTCCTGCTTCTCTTAAAATGTCATATTGTTCTTGTTTAGCCATTAAGTACATAGCTTCAGCATCAGTTAAAAGTTGGTGACCCCTCACAACCAAACCTGCTCTTTTTGAAGCCAATTCAAAAGGAGGAGCATTCTTATATCTTTGAAACAATTCAGCGCGTCTTGTATCTCGTCCTCCTTTTTCCTTTAGATGCTCCTTTATGTTTTCTATAGCGTCAATTCTTCTATTAAAATGATCTTTAAAAGATCTTAACTCATCTTGAATTAACGTTAATTGTGATTTAAGTTCTTCTTTCTCTTTTGCCGCTGTTATTTTGGATGACAATTGAGCATCAAAGACATCAATATAACGTAGTAGCTTTTTGAAATCATCATCACTGATTGTGTCAGCTTTGTTTATCTTAACTTGTTCTCCAAAGTTGCGAAGTTCGGCCAGACGATTTTTTGCTTTTTCTATTATGTCAAGTTCTTTTAATAGTGGTATTGCTTCTTGAGATCTATATTTACTTAAGTATTTATCTTGGTGGCGGATACTGGCATCTACAATTCTTAAATGATATTGAATGTGATCTTCTATTGCTTTTAAGACAACTTTTTCATCATCCTTTAATTTGGGATTGTCTTCAATTACTTTACGCCAGTGATCAAAGGCGTTAAATTGTATTCGTATTTCTTCCAGTTCTCTTTTGCTTTTTCCTTTTAAACGTGTACCTTCTATGAAATTTAGAAGCTCTGTACGTAAATTTTCTAGTTGTTCTTTAGGAGGAAGAGCTGCGTTTGCTGCTAATCTTTTTGTAACAATTTCTTCTTTAACTTTAGATAACTGTGTTGCAAGGATCTCTATTTTTTGTTTGAAACGTTGTTTATCATCTGTTTCTGCTTTTGCTATCATGCTGGCAAGTTCAATAGATACCAGGTTAATTTGCATTTCTAATACACCTATATTTTTAGGGTCACTTAAAAGTTCTTTTTCTGTAATATCGTGTTGAAGTTTAGCTAAACCTCTTTTTATTTTTTTAACTTTGTCTTCTTCTGATGCTGTAGGTAACCCGGTTGGTGATCTTTTGAGTCCTTTATATCTAATTGCGCTATCAATAAGAATATCGGCTCCGTCTAAAAGTGTAATAATAGCTGACTCTAACCTTAATTCTTCCTCTGTTTTTCCTGGTTGTGATTTAATTGCAGATATTTTGGTATTAAAAACAGTTACTTTGTCACGAAGACCTTGCAGGGCTTCTTTTGTTTTAGAACGTATTGTTTCAGCATCAACTTTATCTTTTATAAATTCCTCAACTTCATTATGTAATGCTTTAAGTTTTGTAAGATTGGTTGGTGTTGGCGCACTCATAAAAATTTCCTTTATATAAAAACATTAATATTGGTTTTGACTTTTAGCGTTAGGTAAAGTTCAATATAGGGTAAAAATTTTTAATTTATTAAAAATCAAAAAGTTATAATTTAATGTAAAGTAGTATTCGTTTAACTACACTCAATTTTCAAACTGCCCGCTGTGAAATAAAATTTTTCTAAATCTGAGGGTAATTTTGTCAAAGTTTAAACTTTCCCGGTAGTGATGATAGGCAGCCAATCTCCTCTCTTTTCAGAGATTTAATCATGAATTTATTAGCATTTAATGTTAGGATTAGCCATTAGCTTTCTGGTAAATTCAATAAGATATGTCAATAAGGCAGGTTGTGTGTCAAAACGGCATGTCAAACCACAGGAAAATATGTGATTTGTGACTAACACAGTTTTAATATTCATAGGTTTAATAGGTTTAGCTCTTTTTTTATTATCCACGCTTTTGGTACGAGTGTTTAGGGGATATGCACTTACCCAGGAGTTATTGGATATACCGAATAATCGTTCTTCTCATGTGCTGCCAACCCCCAAAGGGGGAGGATTAGTATTTGTTACTTTATGGTTAATAACTGTTTCATTGAGTTTATTTTCTGGCTTTTTTTCTTTTTCTGATGTAGCAATATTTTTACCGGGTACGATCTTAGTTGCTATTCTCGGGTTTTGGGATGATAAGAAAGATTTGTCGGCCAAACGGCGAATTGTTATACAATTTGGGGCAGCAGCTTTGTCTGTATGGATGCTTCCAAGTTTTACGGGAGTACATCTTTTTGGGGAACAGGTTTTCAATTTAGGGTGGTTCGCATTCCCTTTGCTTATTTTAGGGATTACCTGGTCTACCAATTTATTTAATTTTATGGATGGCTTGGATGGGATAGCGAGCATCGAAGCGCTTTTTGTTTTGGGTGTGGGCGGTATTTTCTTTTGGATTTTTGGAGAAATGTCTCTTGCATTTTTAGCTTGGAGTTTAGTCTTGGGTGTTGCTGGATTTTTAGTTTGGAATTGGCCAAGTGCTTCTGTTTTTATGGGGGGTGTGGGGAGTTATAGTTTAGGGTTTTTGATTGGCTTGTTTGCAGTGGTCGGGGATGTAAAATATCAAATTCCGATTATGCTTTGGATTATTTTATATGGAACTTTTTGGTTTGATGCAACCATTACTTTATTACGAAGAATGCTTTATAAACAAGCGTGGACGAAGCCCCATCGTAGTCATGCTTATCAACGGCTACATCAAGCAGGATTTTCTCATAAACAGGTCATCTATTGGGTGATAGGATTAAATAGTGTGCTGGCAGGACTTGCATTGAGTGTTGCAATTTTGCCTCAATGGATGGAAATTGGATTTTTGTTAGCAATTTTGGTGTTAACTTTGGCTTATGGCGTGGTAGAAAAGTTAAAACCAATGGCGAGGTAAATGATGGTTAAAAACTGGATAAAAGCACGAAATCGAACGATAGTCATTCTACATGATATATTAGTCATTCCTGTTGCATGGTTTGGTGCTTTTTGGTTACGGTTTAATTTGGAAGGGATCCCAACAGATGCTTTATCTATAGCTATTACCATGCTTCCCATATTGATGATTTTACAAACGGTTGCTTATTGGGGGCTTGGCTTATATCGAGGTATTTGGCGGTTTGCTTCTATGCCTGATTTGTTGCGTATAGTTAAGGCAGTCACTATCGGATGTAGTATTTCGTTATTTGTTTTATTTTGCATGACACGTTTGGAGGGATTTCCGAGATCAGTTTTTCCAATTTATGCGCTATTATTAATTCTTTTATTAGGTGGTCCTCGTTTTATTGTACGTTTGTTGAAAGAACATAAGAATTGGGCGGTAGAAGGGACACGGGTTCTCGTGATTGGTGCAGATGCAGTTGGGGAAGGTTTGGTTCGAGATCTTTTAAGACAAAGTGATCGTCATTATCAACCAGTTGCTTTTGTGGATGACCGATTAAGTAAACAAGGTCAAGAAATTCATGGTATTCGAGTGGTAGGTAGTTGTGTTGATATTCCGAAAGTTGTAGAAAAATACCAAATTGGATTGATTATGATTGCGATGCCAGAAGCACGTGCTGAGGCTATGCGGAGAATCATGAAATATTGTGAATCAACCCAATGTCCGATAAGAACACTACCGGGTGTCGGCGATTTGGTTTCAGGTCGTGTGAGTGTTGATTTATTACGAGAGGTTTCATTAGAAGATTTGTTAGGACGAGATCCCGTAAAATTGGATTGGGAAGCGATTCAAAGTTCCATTACTGGAAAAGTAGTATTGGTCAGTGGAGGTGGGGGTTCAATTGGATCAGAATTATGTCGACAAATAGCACGATTAAATCCTAGCCGCTTAATTGTAGTTGAACGATCAGAATATAATTTGTTCATGTTAGAGCAAGAATTTTTAGAAACATTTCCTGCCATTAATTTTACACGACATTTAGTCGATGTTTGTGATAGACCTGCATTGCAGCAGATTTTTACCCAATATTCTCCTCACATTGTTTTTCACGCAGCAGCTTATAAGCATGTGCCGATGTTACAAAGTCAGCCGAGAGAAGCTGTGCAAAATAACATATTAGGAACGCGGTTGATTGCACATTTATCGATCAGTAATCAGGTTGAAAAATTTATTTTAGTATCAACCGATAAGGCGGTTAATCCAACAAACATTATGGGTGCAAGTAAGCGTGTTTCAGAAATTATTTGTGAAAGTTTGAATGGGCGAGGGGTGACTCAATTTATCATTGTACGTTTTGGTAATGTATTAGGTTCTGCAGGGAGCGTTGTCCCTATTTTTAAGCAACAGCTAGAAAAAGGGGGGCCAATCACAGTGACTCACCCCGAAATAACGCGCTTTTTTATGACCATACCAGAAGCGTGTCAATTAATTTTGCAAGCTTTGACCATAGGAAATGGAGGCGAAATTTTTGTTTTGGATATGGGAGAGCCCATTAAAATTCGGTTTTTGGCAGAACAAATGATACATTTAGCTGGAAAAAAATTGGGGGAAGATATTGAGATCCGTTACGTAGGTTTGCGTCCAGGAGAGAAATTATATGAAGAATTATTTTATCCCAATGAGGAGTTAGGAATGACCTCTCATGAAAAAATATTTCAAGCTGCAGCTTGTCAATTCAATTCTGTTGTGTTGTCTGAGATTTTAGATAGAATGGAAATAGCGTGTCGAGAATGTGAAGATAGTGTTGTGGTTGAATTATTGCATCAATTAGTGCCTGAATTAGAAATCCAATTAAGCTCGCAAGAAGAAGTGAAACAAGCACAAACACAAGAAGAAATCCTTGTATTACAGAGTGATATTTAAATATGCAACGGTGTACTTTTGCCATTATTTCTCACCCTGATGCCGGGAAAACCACAATTACAGAAAAATTGTTATTATTTGGCGGAGCCATTCAATTAGCGGGGACTGTTAAAGGTCGCAAAGCTTCGCGTCATGCAACTTCGGATTGGATGAAACTAGAACAGCAACGAGGCATATCGGTGACCACTTCTGTTATGCAGTTTCCTTATAAGACTTGCATGATGAATTTATTAGATACGCCAGGGCACGAAGATTTTTCTGAAGATACCTATAGAACATTAACGGCAGTCGATTCTGCTTTAATGGTGATAGATGCTGTGAAGGGGGTAGAAAGTCGAACCATTAAGCTGATGGAAGTGTGTCGTTTGCGGGATACGCCAATTATTACTTTTATTAATAAGCTTGATCGAGATTCTCGAGAGCCCATTGAATTATTAGATGAAATCGAACGTATTTTAAATATTCGCTGTGCACCGATGACATGGCCGATTGGGATGGGTAAACATTTCAAAGGGATTTATCATTTAGGATTAGATAAAATTTGTTTGTATCAGCCGGGATTAGGAGAACGGGTTCAAGAAGGTAAAACAATTGAGGGTCTTAATAATTCTGAATTAGATAAATTGATTGGAGAAGATATTGCAGGAGAATTTAGGGATGAGCTTGATTTAGTAAAAGGGGCAAGTCATGAATTTGATTTGGATGCTTTTTTACAGGGGAACTTAACTCCCGTTTTTTTTGGATCTGCTTTAAATAATTTTGGTGTTCGAGAACTATTAGATGCTTTTGTTGAATATGCGCCTGCTCCAAAATCGAGATTGACACATTCTCGTGAAGTAAACCCGGAAGAAGAGAAATTTACTGGTTTTGTCTTTAAAATTCAGGCAAATATGGATCCTTTGCATCGAGATCGAGTTGCATTTCTGCGAATTTGCTCTGGAAAATATCAACAAGGCATGAAAATGCGGCATGTTCGAATCGGAAAAGATGTGCAGGTATCTAATGCCTTAACGTTTATGGCAGGAGAACGGGAAAGAGTCGAAGAAGCGTGTCCAGGAGATATCCTTGGTTTGCATAATCATGGCACTATTCAAATTGGGGATACCTTTACGCAAGGGGAAACACTTAAATTTATTGGTATCCCTTATTTTGCACCAGAATTGTTTCGATCAGTGCGTCCCAAAGATCCTTTAAAAGCCAAAGCATTACAAAAAGGCTTAATTGAATTGTCCGAAGAAGGTGCAACACAAGTATTTAGACCTTTAAATGATAATCGCATTATTTTAGGAGCGGTTGGGGTATTACAATTTGATGTGGTCGCACATCGATTACAACACGAATATAATGTTGATTGTGTTTATGATAATATTAATGTTGCAACCGCGCGATGGATTCGATGCGAGGATCATAAAAAATTAGAAGAGTTTAGGCGGAAAGTGACCGATCATTTGGCAGTCGATGGGGGAGATAATCTCACTTATTTGGCACCAAGTATGGTCAATTTAAATTTAATCAAAGAACGGTGGCCAGATATCACTTTTAGTAATACGCGAGAGCATTAATTTCAAAATCTAGAGGCCTCATTTCTATAGCTGCTCAGCTATATTTGATCTTATCTGTTATAGAGTATATAATTCATTTTATACGCTATAAAGTATGAATTGATTTTATACTCCATAAGGTATATAATTAGTTTTATTCTCTATAGAGTATAAATTTTCTTTAGTTTAGGAGTGGTATATGCTTGTTCATTCGCCCAAAGATCTTGCTTTGATTGTTATAAATCAACGTAAAAAGCTTAAATTAAACCAATCTGAAATTGGAAATTTAGTTGGGTTAAGGCAAGCAACAGTTTCAGCATTTGAAAACAAACCAGAAAGCACAAAACTGGATACTCTATTTCATATTCTTTCTGCTGTTAACCTTGATGTGAGAATATTACAAAAAGATGAATCTATAAATATGCAGGTTCAATGGAAGGAAGAATGGTGACAATTAAAACGCGTCTTCGCATTCTTAATGTATTAATGAATGGCATTTTAGTAGGTAAGCTAGAAAAAAATATATATGGTGGATTGACGTTTACCTATGATCAAAAATGGTTAAGCTTACCAGGTGCTCGACCTATTTCACTATCTTTACCATTAGTAGAGAAAAAATTTGTTGGAGATGTTGTCTATAACTTTTTTGATAATTTACTTCCGGATAACCCAGTCATTAAGTCGCGCATACAAACACGTTTCCGTACCCCCACAGATCAGCCATTTGATTTGCTTGCAAGTATTGGAAAAGATTGCGTAGGCGCTATACAAATCTTAGATGGTGAAACAACCGATTTCACAAACCAAATTCTTTTTCATCCGCTAAAAGAAAAGGAAATAGCATCTATTTTGCGTAATATTCAGAATAATCCTTTGGGCATGTCAAATAATACTGATGAGTTTCGTATTTCCATTGCCGGTGCACAAGAAAAATCTGCTTTTTTGTATTGGAAAGGTGTATGGAATAGACCATTGAAAGCAACACCAACCACTCACATTTTTAAATTACCAATTGGTTATATTCAACACCAACAGATGGATTTAAGTGACAGTTGTGAAAATGAATGGTTATGTTCTCAAATTACAGAAGCATTTGGTTTGCCTGTTGCTAAATGTGAAATTCAACATTTTGAAGATGTAAAAGTACTCATTGTAGAAAGATTTGATCGCAAGCTAGCAAGTGATGGAAGCTGGTTGATGCGATTACCTCAAGAAGATACATGCCAAGCGCTTGGAGTTTCCCCTAATTTAAAATATCAAGCTGATGGTGGTCCCGGTATTGGAAATATTATGCGATTATTAAGGGGCTCTACGGATCCAATAAAGGATCGAGAAATGTTTTTTCGTTCCCAGGTTCTATTCTGGCTGTTGGCCGCAATAGATGGTCATGCAAAAAATTTCAGCCTTTATATTGAAACTGAAGGAAAATATTGTTTAACCCCGCTATATGATATCATGTCAGCTTATCCCTTAATTTTTAACAAACAATTACAGGCAAAAAAAATTAAAATGGCAATGGCGTTAAAAGGAAAAAATAATCATTACCATTGGTATGCTATGCAACGTAGATACTTTTTGGAAACAGCAAAAGCTGCCAATTACTCCACTCAAAGAGCTGAACAAATTGTTGATGATATGCTAGAAAAAGTTGCAATTGTGATAGAGCAGGTATCTGCTAAACTGCCAAGTAAATTTCCAGATAAAATATCTCAACCGATTTTTGAGGGAATGCTTTTAGCAAAGAAGAAATTAACAAATCTATAGAAAAACCAAAAAGTGCCTTCCTTAAGCTCCCTCCCCTGTTTTACGGGGGAGGGACGGGGAGGGGGCTAGAAGGGAAGGAGAAGCTGAGGCATTAAGTTCAGAAACCTCCTTCATTTCCCTTTTCTGACCTTCAAGCTTCGCAATAACAATTGTTAATTCAATTTGGCGCTTCTTTTCTTCTGCAACCAATTCAGCAGGAGCTTTCTCCACAAAATTGGGGTTATTTAATTTAACATTAGTGCGTTCAAAATCTTTGCTTAATTTATCAATTTCTTTTTGTAAGCGTTGAACTTCTGCTTGAACATCAATTAGCCCAGCGATGGGTACTAATATTTCCATCATGCCAACTAGAGCCGTTGCAGAAGCAGGGCGAGGAGCATCGACATTAAGCCAAGTAATAGTTTCAATTTTTGCAAGCGATTTTAATAAAGCTTCGTTTCGTTCAACAATTTTTCGATCAGAGTCACTGGCATTATAGAGAAGAACGGGTAAAATTTTCCCGGGTGAAATATTCATTTCTCCGCGAATATTTCGGATACCTAAAATAAAGGTTTTAAGCCATTCGATATCGGTTTCAGCATTGGGATTAATTAGGCTTTCTTCACCCACTGGATAGGACTGCAACATAATGCTTTCAAATTTCATGTCTAATTTTATGTTTAATAACGGTGCAACGCGTTGCCAAATTTCCTCAGTGATATAAGGCATGAAGGGATGCATCACTTTTAACATCTCTTCTAAGACCATCACTAAAGTATAACGTGTTCCCCGTTGTTGTTGCTTGAGTCCAAGATTAGAAACAGGAACAAAATCATCAGATGAAGCAGACGCATTTAAAATTGGTTTAGAGAACTCCAAATACCAATCGCAATATTCATTCCAAGTAAATTCGTAAATTGTTTGCGCAGCCAAATCAAAACGATAGTCATTAAGATGGGTTGCGATAGCAATTTTAGCTTGTTGCCATCGCGATAATATCCAGTGATCAGGCAGGTTTAAGGTTCGGTCAGACTCATTTGTTCCGAGATCTTTTTCTTCGGTATTTAATAAAACATAACGCGCAGCATTCCACAGTTTATTGCAGAAGTGACGATTTCCTTCAACTCTACCCATTTCAAATCGAATATATCGACTGGGCGTTGCTAAGGCAGCAAAAGTAAAACGTAAAGCATCGACACCATGAGCTGAAATGCCTTTGGGAAATTGTGCTCGTGTAGCCTCGGCTATTTCTTTTGCATCATTGGGATGGATAAGACCCGTTGTACGTTTTTGTACGAGGGATTCGAGATCAATCCCATCGATGAGATCAATCGGATCTAAAACATTTCCTTTTGTTTTAGACATTTTTTGGCCATTTTGGTCTTGAATAATGGCATTGATATAAACATCTTTAAAAGGAATTTGATGGGTAAATTTTAAGCCAAACATAATCATTCGAGCTACCCAGAAAAAAATGATATCAAAACCTGTGATTAAAACTTGGGTTGGATAAAAGGTTTTAAAGTCTTGAGTTTTTTCAGGCCATCCCAGTGTTGAAAATGGCCAAAGTGCTGATGAAAACCAAGTATCTAGTACATCTTCGTCTTGATGGAGAGGAAGGGCGGGATCTAATTTATATTTTTGACGAACGTTCGCTTCAGTTGCTGCAACGTAAATATTGCCTTGGTTATCATACCAAGCGGGGATGCGATGTCCCCACCACAACTGACGGCTAATACACCAATCTTGAATATTGCGCATCCACTCAAAGTAGGTTTTACTCCAATTTTCTGGGATAAAACGAATTTTCCCTTCTTCGACTGCTGCAATAGCAGGTTTGGCGAGAGATTCTACTTTAACGAACCATTGATCGGTCAGTAACGGTTCTAGGACAGCACCGCTTCTATCCCCCCTTGGAATCATCGAAGTATGTTTTTCAATTTTTTCAATTAATCCAAATTCGGATAGATCTTTTACAATCTTTTCACGCGCAGCGTAACGATCTAAACCTTGATATTCTTTAGGTACATTTTCATTCAGCTTAGCGTCCAAAGTAAAAATATTGATTTGAGGTAATCCATGTCTTTGTCCCAAAGCATAATCATTAAAATCATGCGCTGGCGTAATTTTGACACAACCCGATCCAAACTCTTTTGCGACGGACTCATCGGCAATAATAGGAATCAGTCGATCGCAGAGCGGAAGTTTTATTTTTTTACCAATTAAATGTTGATAGCGCTCATCTTCGGGATGAACAGCAACTGCAACATCTCCCAACAGTGTTTCTGGGCGTGTCGTAGCAACTGTCACAAATGCATTACTGTCTAGTAAGGGATAGCGAATGTGCCACAAGTAACTTTGTTCTTCTTCAGATTCTACCTCGAGATCAGATACAGCGGTGAGTAATACGGGATCCCAATTAACCAATCTTTTTCCACGATAAATGAGCCCTTCGTCATAGAGTTGAATAAAAACGGCTTGTACTGCTTTAGAAAGACCTTCATCTAAGGTAAATCGTTCTCGAGACCAATCAACCGAGGCACCCATGCGTCGAAGTTGTTGAGTGATGTTATTACCATATTCCGCTTTCCATTGCCACACACGGTTTACGAATCCTTCTCTGCCTAAATCGTGTTTTGATGATCCTTCTGCATTGAGTTGTCGTTCCACCATCATTTGGGTTGCAATGCCGGCATGATCGGTACCTACTTGCCAAAGGGTTTGATCACCTGACATTCTATGATAACGGATGAGAATATCCATTAAGGTTTGTTGAAAAGCATGTCCCATATGTAGACTTCCCGTCACATTGGGGGGTGGGATCATAATACAATAGGGGTTATCCATTCCTTGCGGTTTAAAAGACCCTGCTTTTTCCCAGCGATCGTACCAAGTAGATTCTACTTGCTTGGGATCATAGGTTTTCTCTAACATTATGCTGTTTGACACCGATCAAGTAAGTATTGAACTAACAATGGCACGGGCCTTCCGGTTGCGCCTCGATCTTTTCCAGCACTTCGAAAGGAAGATCCGGCAACATCCAAATGTGCCCAATGGTATTTCTTAGTAAAGCGAGATAAAAAACCGCCTGCAATAATTGCTCCTGCATCCGTAGGAGGGTGGGCAACATTGGCCATATCAGCAAAATTGCTGTTTAGAACATCAAAATATTCTTCCCATAAAGGCAATTGCCAGCAGCGATCACCACTGATAAGGCCTGCGGTTAATAGATCGTTAGCCAGAGGGTTATGGTTACTCATAAGACCGCTTGCGTGTTTTCCTAAGGCGGCGATACAAGCATTGGTTAAAGTGGCAATATCAATCACAACATCTGGATTGAATCGTTCACAGTAGGTAAGCGCATCACAGAGAACCAAACGACCCTCCGCATCGGTATTTAAAATTTCAACGGTCAATCCTGACATGGTGGTTATAATGTCTTCAGGTCGGGTAGCGTTGCTTCCGGGCATATTTTCTGCACTAGAGACAACACCAACAAGATTAATCGGTAATTCGAGTTCAGCTGCGGCTTGTAAAACTGCAAGAACAGTTGCTGCACCACACATATCAAATTTCATGCCTACCATGTTAACGGGCATTTTGAGAGAGTTACCACCGGTATCAAAGGTAATGCCTTTACCAACCAGAACCACAGGTTTTTGCGTATCTTTTCTACCTTGATATTCTAAAGTAATAAGTCGGGGTGGATTTTTAGAACCTTGTGCAACCGCAAGTAAAGCGCCCATTTTGAGTGCAGCTATGTCTTTTTCATCCAAGATGGCAACATTGATACTGTTAAATTTTTTGCTTAAGTTTTCTGCTTCATTTGCTAAGTAGCTTGGAGTACAAATATTGGGAGGAAGATTTCCCAAATTTTTAGCTAAGGATACTCCTTTAGCAATCGCTTGACCTGCAGCAATAGCTCGTTCTCCCGTATTTAAATCACGTCGTGTTGGAACGGAGAAGAGTATGCGTCGAAGAGGGCGACGGTTAAGCTCTTTTTTGCTTTTGAATTCCTCAAAGGTGTACAGTGTATCGAGCATGACTTCAACCGCTTGACGAACTTTCCAATGGATATCACGACCCTTGATATTAATCTCAGTTAAACAACAAACTGCATCTGTTGCCCCAGTTTGAGTAAGAGTTGTGGCAAGTTTTCGAATAATTTCTCGATATTGATTATCGCCTAATTCTCGCTCACGTCCACAACCTACCAAAAGTAACCGATCGGCAAGAATATTAGGAGGATTATGCAACAAAAGTGTTTGACCGAGCTTACCTTCTAAGTCACCTTTGCGTAAAATACTACTGATATAGCCTTCACTGATTGAATCTAATCGTTCCGCAGTGTTTGATAAACGTCGGTTTTCGAATACCCCGATAACCAAACAGGCCGACCGTTGTTTTTCAGGATGGGCACTTTTGACGCTGAATTCCATGAATATCCCCGTGTTTACTGGTTTCAGTTTATAAAAACTGATAGTGTACTCTAACATGAGACAATTTTGTATTTTTATGAAGATTAATGTAGGCACAAGGTGATTATTGCTAGATATATAACTAAAGAGATAGCGTGGACCTTTCTTGTCATTGTCAGTGTTTTATTGTTCATAGCATTGAGTAATAAATTTGCACTTTATTTGGCTAAAGCCGCAACAGGTGATTTACCCATCAGTTTGGTTTTTAAAGTCATGGGGCTTTATGTTCCAGAACTTTTGAGTTTATTACTTCCTTTAAGTTTGTTTGTCGCAATTTTATTTGCTTTAGGTCGAATACACGCAGACAGTGAAATGACCGTTTTAGCTACTGCGGGTGTAGGTTGGGGCGTCATTACTCGCATAATAGTATTGTTTTCATTGCCGATTATGGTATTGATTGGATTATATACACTTTGGTTAGCGCCCATTATTACTGAGTATCGCGATCAAACTTTAGCAGAAGCCGAATCTGTTGCCATCATGCAATCATTATTGCCTGGTCGTTTTCAGAGACTCATGGATGAAAAAATGGTATTTTATTTAGAAGATATTTTATTAAAAGAAAAAAACACAGGAGAAGAGCGGGAACTTCAAGGAATTTTTATTGCAGAACAACCAGGCTCTTCTTCCTTTGGCGAGAATTATACTTTGATTACTGCAGAGAGCGCACGATTAGAGAAAGAGAAAGATAAGGATTATCTTGTTTTAAAAAATGGATATCGTTATCAGGGAACACCCGGGAAGGCGGATTACAAAATTGTTCAATTCTCTGAATATGGGCGGAGTTTAGAATTGCAGGCAGATGCAAATTCGAGTGATATCGAAAAACTTAAAACCACACATGATTTGTTGCAATCGAGTAATTCACAAGATATCGGGGAGTTACAGTGGCGAGTTTCCATTCCTTTAACAATTCCTATTTTAGCATTATTAGCGATTCCCTTAGCACGAGTGCAGCCAAGACAAGGACGGTTTGCCAAATTTTTACCTGCTATTATAATTTACATCCTTTATTACAACTTGGTTGCGGTATCTAAACGATGGCTCATTGCAGGGAGCCTTTCCAGTTGGATAGGGGTGTGGTGGGTGCATGCTGTTGTTTTATTATTGTCTTTATCATTGTTGGCTAAAGAGTCAGGATGGTGGCGGGAATTTCGACACCGTTTTAATGTAAGGCTTGATCAAGAAGTGAGTTTTCATCACCGAGGACGATCTCAGTGAAAATTCTTGATAAATACATTGCAAAACAAGTCATTACAAGTATTTTATTGGTTTCTTTAGTTTTATTAGGGGTCGATCTTTTTTTTACATTGGTTAATGAATTAAGATTTGTAGCAAGGACCGATTATACACTTTCAAATGCTTTTACTTATCTTGCTTTAACAGCCCCCACGCATCTTTATACAGTGTTTCCTTGGGCTGCTTTGGTGGGTGCTTTGATTAGTCTCGGGACTTTGGCGGGCCACAGTGAATTGGTGGTAATGCGGGTTGCTGGAATTTCTGTTCTGCGTATTACAGGATCAGTTTTAAAAGCAGCACTTCTCTTAATGGTGTTTATTGTGTTTATAGGAGAGGGGATTGCCCCTGAAACGGATCAAATTGCTGAAAATAAACGTAGTTGGGCCTTAAGTGGTGGACAATCTATTCAAACATCACTTGGTTTATGGGTAAGACAAGGTAGAGATTTTATTCATGTTAAATCAGTACAACCTAATGGAGAATTATTGGGTGTTACTCGCTATCTGTTTAGTAATAATCGAAAATTACAAGAAGTCAGTATGGCTTTGAAAGCTATCCCAGAAGGAAATACCTGGCATCTCTTTGATATTGTTGGGACTCGATTTGAACCCCATAAGACCGAAACATTTAAAACAGAATCTTTGAGTGTAGAGCACTTACTTGATCCAGAAATTTTACAAACTGCCACGGTAAAGCACCCTGAACGTTTGTCTTTATCTATGTTGTTACGGATTATTGAACAGCGTGAAAAAAACGAGCTTAATACTCGAAATTATACGGTAGCCTTTTGGAGTAAAATCTTTCATCCACTGGTGATTTTGTTAATGGTTTTCTTAGCAGTACCCTTTGTTTTTGGTCCCTTACGAAGTGTTAGCATGGGATTTAGAATTGTGTCAGGACTGATTGTTGCGTTTTTATTTCATACTCTCAATAGTTTATTTGTCCCCTTGGCAGTGGTGTATCAACTTCCACCTGTGTTGGCAGTTTTAACACCTATATTTTTATTTGGGGGATTGGGAATTTGGATGTTAAAACGAGTTAATCCTAAAGTATTATTTAAGTAACATCAGAGAATTTTTTTAGTGAAAAAGAAGGGATTTGGAAGTGACTATGCAGAGAAAGCACATCTGCAAAAAAGTTTTAATAGTAAAATTATTTTAGAATTAGTAGAATCTATCAGTGCTTGGTATCCTAACACCAGAGATAATCCTTTAAAGATATTAGATCTTTGTTGCGGTGATGGGGGATCAACTTACGAATTTTTACAAAAGTTAGATGAAAGAAACATATGCGTTAATGAACTTTTAGGCTATGATATTTCACAAGAACAAATTAACAGAACTGATGAGTATTCTTGCAAAGATCCAAGATTAAAATTTAAAAAACAAGATGTTGAAATAATGAATGATATTGAAAAATATGATGTTATTATAAGTCTTTTTGGTTTGCATTGGATGGAAGATATTAAGAATGTTTCGAAAAAAATTCATAATGCATTAAAGCCAAATGGAAAATTAATGTTTTTTGTTCCCCTAGAAAAACCTGATTTATTTCAGATAAGAAAAGATTTTATGTCTTTGCCCCAATGGAAACCCTATTTTAAAGATCTTAAACTTTACCCATTTATAGAAAATGAGAACGAATATATACAAGCCTTTGAACAATATTTTATACATTGTACTTATAAACGTGGAGAAGAAGACAAGATATTTTCAGAAGAAGATTTTATGACGTTTCTATCCAGCTGGATGCAAGAGCTTAGATATATATCAAAAGATGCTCGTCTCAAATATCTTAAAGAATTAGTCGAAAGTATACCTCATGAGGTATATCCAAATGTGAGTCGATTTTGGAGTTCTGAAGACTCTGCTTATAAGATTAGATTTAAAGAACATTTCTTTAAAGGCCTAGGTGTCAAATCTTGACATTGGACATTAAAAACATGGGGTAAATGAATTTTAAAATTAAGAATAAGTTTGTCCAATGTCAAGATTTGACACCTGGTCACCTTAATGTTTTTAACCCCTGGGTCTTTTGGACTCTCGCTCTTTTTTGCCGTGTGTGGGCGCTGTACTTGCGGCCACTGCGGCTGCAGAACTAGTGACCTTTGGTGCTACTGCGGGACTTGGTGTTGCAGGGGACGTTCCGTCGGTTTCTCTAGAACTTTCTACCATAGCTCTTAAGGCAGAAATACGTCCCGGATCACCGCCTATCGCATCTCTACAGCTTCTCCCAGCACGATGTATAGAATGCATAAAGAGCATTCTTTTAGAACCCTGAGGAGTGTCACATACATACCGCTTCCCTGCTTTAGATCGTCCGCTCTCACCTCCCAATTTAGTTATAATTTTTTCAAAATCAGATAGTGTAACGCCTTTTTTGTTTGCTGGGTCTAAGAATTTGTCTATTGCACCCTGAAGCCTTTTCAATTGATTTTCTCTGCGTTGTGTGAGATCTTCCCTTTTTGCCTTTTCTTCCGCAGGGGAAGATTCCCTTTTTGCAGGAGATTTGGGTTTTGGCGATGTTTCATCCATTTCTTTAGGTATTTTAGAAAGTTCTTCAGCCAGATTATCAGTGTTAGCACAGATAAATAATATAATTTCAAGTGGATTCACTCTCGGATGGGTTTCGAGATATTCTAGAACTTGACTGGCCCTCTTGTAGGGTTTCCTACTCACTAAATTTCGAAGCTCTTCCATTGTTTGTGGAACCCGTTCAGGATCAAGCAATAACTCAACCATACTTTTAAAAAAAATACTTTTCGAAATTCCTTTTTGGATAGGCAAGGTAAGATGTTCTAGTACTTCAGGGAGAAGTTCGAAATGTTTTGTCCTGATTGCTTTTGAAAATTTTGCCCCTGCACATTCAGATGCAGCCGCTGCAGATCCTAAAGCAGCTGCCTTTTCAAAACATTGATAGGCTGCCTCTTGATCACGAGGTACTAATTTTCCTACATTATATATACATCCTAATGCATAAATGGCGCTAGCATCCTTTGTTCCTTCGGCTTCCGCTTGTTTTAATTGTGTAACAACAAATTGAGGATCGACTGTTGCTTCACTTTCTCTATTGGATAGAAAATATAAACCAGCCGCCGCTGCTCCACGTTGTTCTTCTAGAGCAGCTCTAAAATGTGATTCCGCTTGAATAATATCTTTTTTAACACCGTCGCCATTTAATTCTGCAAATCCCATTGCCACCAAAGCATTAGCCACTCCCAATTCCGCTGCCTTTGTAAAATGTTTATAGGCAAGTTTTGAGTTTGCGACCTCCATTCCTGGAATGGAGGGACATCCTGTTTGATATAGCTTCCCACGCAAAAACCAACAAAAGCGATTATTTAGCTCTATCCCTTTTAATAGGTATTGATAAACTTTTGTAAAATCCTCAGGAGCATCAAAACTATTATTGTTCATATAAGCTGAAGCTAAACAAGCGTGGATATCTGAGATAGCTGCAAATTCTGAATCTGTTTTTGAAGTGCGTGAAAAATAGTCTTCCATTGCTTCCCGAGTTATCCCGAATTCTTTAGGGTCAATCTCTCTATTTAGAAGCATATAAGATACCCATTTAATAGCGGTCATATTGCCTCTTCTTGCCGAGGCTATTATCTGTTGAGCCCCTTCCTTTACCCGTCCTGTAATACCCTCCTGTTTATATAACATACCCGCATAATTAAGTTGTCCCTCCTCACTTCCAGCTTCTGCAGCAATTTGAAAATGTTTTAGAGCAGCTATTGGATTTGCAGTCAGACCCCCATATCCCTTTAAATTCATATCTCCTAATAAAACATGAACATAGGTAGAAAGCATCTGTTCATCTGGTGTAGACTTTCCTTGGGCTTTGCATTGGTTTAAAGCATGAATTATTTTGTTGCAAGTGGCAAGAACCACCTCGGGGTTTACATCGAGCCCATCATTATCTGGATAGCGCAGATCGACCCATTTCCAAGCGGCAAACAAATTGCCTAATTCTTTCGCTTTATAATAATGGTTATCTGCTTTGACGGGATCTCGCTTTACAGAACCCAATCCATTTGCAAATATATTTCCGAGTATGTAATGTGCTTGAGCAAAATAATGAGTGCCAAAAATAGGATTTGGCCCATTGGCCATTTTACTTAAGCCCCGTTCTAAACAAACGCGAATATTATCATAATTTGGGGATTGCATTTGGAAATCCCGAATACCTAGTTCAAGTAATGCGTCAGGGTCCCCTGCTAAAGCAGCTAGTGCCACAATTTGTCGACGTTCAACCTCTAACTTCCCCTCCCTGGGTATCATAAAAGTTGCAACCCAATATTGTATTCTTGCAGATCCCATTTGAGCTGCACTCAGTGTCCATCGATTAAATCTATTCGGATTATCCTTAGATCTTTCGTATTGTTTTACGATATATTCCTCTACAGCACCACCCCGTTCTGCAAAAGAGGGCATTTTTTCAATCATTTGAGCACATTTTTCTAAAAAACCTAATTCCAAAGTAATGATAGGGTTTTTAAGAGAGTCTTTTAGATGATGTAAAATGTATAGGTCAGCCATCATTAATGGGTCTATTTCCCTTATCTGACCTTGTTTAAATAAAAAAACTACTGCATTGGGGGCTTTAGAACCAAAGCCTAATAAGACATTATAATCACGAGCTTCTTTTTTTCTTTTTGTTGTAGATCTCGAGGGTTTTGAATTAAAGTCTCGTATGATGACAGAAGCTTTACACCAGGCTTCGGATTTTTGTGATTCAGGAATCCTAGCAATACGATCATCAATTGCTTTTATGACATCACTTTCTGCTTCAGGGATTGTAACCAGTTTTTTATCTCGCATTTCTTTAATGTAAAATAGCGCGGGCCAATTACCGGCTTGCGCAGCTTTTAAGAAATGTGGAAGTGCCAGTGCATAATTTCCGCTTTCAAAAGCGTCCACACCCGCAAAAAAAGGAATGCTCAAAATATTAAATGGCATAAAAAACAACCCCTTGTATCTTTTTAATGAATAATTAATCTAGGATGATATCACATCGTCGCATTAGTTTCAACAGATAGGCTAACTTAGAAATTGCTTTCATCCAATGTGATAGAGGATATTCCAATTTAAGGTTGTGATTTTATACAGGTGTTTTGTCCTTTGGATTTTTAACTGGAATGCGTATTTGCAACGTACGGGATAATACCGTACACTCTATTATAAACTTATTGTGGTGGGAACATGGTTATGACAGCAATACACAAAATATCCAAGGAAAATAACCCCAAAAATTCTATTAAGCAGAGTAAAACTATAAAAAAGAAACTTGTTATTAATCAAAATAATAGGATTGATTTACGCTTAAATTCAGAATTAAAAAATCTCTTTTTAAAAGCGGCTACACTTTCTGGTAATCAAAATCTTACAAATTATATTGTGTCCACAGTTCGAGAACGTTCTATTCAACTTATTGAAGAATATGAACGCTTGGTTTTGTCTAATGCGGATTGGCAATTTGTTGTTTCTTTATTAGACAAGCCGTCAAAACCAAATGCTGCTCTGCGCAAAGCTGCTAAGCTTCATCAACAGCTGGGGCTTGAATAAAATGACATTTCTGATATCCTGTCCATCGCATTTTGGTATCTAATAATTGGGAAGAAGAATGGCGTTTAGTGCAAATCAAATTCAAATTTTTCCTATTTCTATTGAGCATAATTGGGTTGATTTTTATTCAGGTGAGCCAGCTTTAGATGAGTATCTCAAAAAATTTGCATTAGAAAATGGGGAACGAGGTCTCTCTCGAGCATGGGTTGCATTGTTAGCTAATAAGGTCATTGGATATTATACTTTAAGTTCTGCACATCTTGAATTATTTGAACTGCCTAAAAAAGCCCAGAGAGGATTACCAAAATATCCAATACCTGCCATTCGTATTGGTCGTTTGGCAGTTGATTGTTCTATGCAAGGACAAGGATTTGGTGGATGCTTATTGTTTAATGCGCTACATCGAATTTTGAGTGTTGCTACAGAAATTGGCATTCGTTTAATTTTTGTAGATGCTAAACATGAAATGGCCAAAAGTTTTTATTTAAAATACGGATTTTCTCCGTTACCTATGAATCCTTTAAAGCTAATATTGCCTGTCAAAACTGTTTCTCTTTTGGTTTCAGATCGGAAAAAAACCATGCAACAGACAGAAGTGTTTTTATAGCCAACTGTTACATCTATATTTTTCATAATTATTAAGGGGTGTGTTCTAGGAGAAGTAGATGGGGTTAATGATGTGATGTTCCAATTCCCCACTTTGAAAAAGGGGGGTTAGGGGGGATTTTGACTAAGGACTTCAAATCTGTTCTTCAATGATTTTTAATAAAGCCATATGTACTTTACGTGTCCCTGCAACAACATTACCATTTTTTAAGTAATTATCTTCATTTTTAAAATCTGAAATAAATCCGCCCGCTTCTTTGACCAAGAGCGCTCCCGCAGCAATATCCCATTCTTTTACACCAGTTTCCCAACAGCCATCCAAACGTCCTGCTGCAACATAGGCTAAATTGAGTGCTGCAGATCCAGTTTTTCGAACATCACCACATTGCAGATAGACTTTTTTAAAGAGCTTTAAATATGCATCAAATTTGGCTTCTCGATCGTGAAAAGGAAAAGAAGCACCAATTAAAGCTCTTTCTAGTCCCAATTGTTTGGATACTCGAAGACGGCGATCATTTAATTGTGCACCAGCCCCTCGGCTGGCAGTAAATAATTCATTGTTGATGGGGTCAAATATTACAGCATGTTCCAGTTGATCTTTTTGTTTAATGCCAATGGAAACTGCAAAGTGAGGGAAGCCATGCAGAAAATTCATGGTGCCATCCAGAGGATCAATAACCCAAACGAATTCATCTCCTTCGTGATAACCTGTTTCTTCGCCTAAAATGCTGTGATTGGGGTAGGCTTTTTGAATAATTGCAATGATTTCTTCTTCAGCGGCTTTATCCACTAAGGTGACGAAATCATTTAATCCTTTTTCGTAAATTTTAAGATTATCGACATTTTCAAGATGCCGACTAATAATTTTACCGGCACTTCGCGCTGCTTTAATTGCAATGTTTAAATATGGATGCATATTTTAGAAAGAAAACCAAATAAAGTTAAAATCCCCCCTAACCCCCCTTTTTCATTGTAGGGGTCGGTCTCTGTGCCGACCCAACGAACTTGAGGGTTGTTAAGGATTATCATTCTATCATTTTTTAGTTCTTCTTGGTAATGAGTTCTTCTTGGTAATAAATGTATAATCCAATAGAAACAGCAAATACCGATAACCAAAAATAACTGGACATGACTTCTGCTAAGAAAATCCAACCGAATAGGGCAGCAAAAAAAGGTTGAGAAAGCCCTGCAAATGACAAATAAGTCGCTGTATAGTGCCGCAAAAGAACGGTATTTAAGTTGTAAGCGATTAAATTTGAGATCAGAGTTAACAGTAAAAACCACCCTAGGAAAGGCTCTAAATCGGTAATGGGTGTAGGAGACCAGTCTTCAACGATAAAAGAGTGTATCAGCGCCAGAGTGCCGCCGATTAACATACTGCTGCCATTAGCCATTACTGAGGAATAAGCATGTTTTTTAACGACCTGTCGCATCACAATCCATCCGATGGCAGTTGCAATGGCTGCTCCTAAAATGGCCAGTTCGGCATAAGAAAGAAATAAAAAATATCCGGAGTTATCCTCGGCACGAGAATGGACAATAAGAATGGGTATAAATCCTAAAACACCGATAGAGAGCCCCATCCATTTTTTGAGGGTGACTTTTTCATTGAACCAGAGATAAGATAAAATGGCTGTCGCAATTGGGGAAAAACTATAAATAAAACAGGCTTTCCCAGCTTCCATGAATTGTAGTCCCCAGTACTCTAGGACATTCGTGAGATAGACATTGGTACATCCAATCACAATCATAGGCCATAAATGCTTAGTTTTTAGGATGAAGTGTTTACGGCGAAATAGAAATTGATAGCCCAGTAATAGAAAGCCAGCTAATAACATACGTGCTGCTGTAATAAATACAGGTGGCGCATACTCCAGGGTAAGTTTGCCAAAAGCAAAAACGGACCCATATAGAGCACAGAGTAATAGAACTAAAGCATGTAAGCGCATAAATTTGATATTATACCAAAATGTTAAACCGTATTAGGATCATTTTGCTGCATACTTCTCATCCCGGCAATATCGGAGCAACTGCTCGCGCCATGAAAAATATGGGGTTAGAGAATCTCTGTTTAGTTGCACCTAAAAAATTCCCATCCAATGAAGCCATTGCTTTGGCAAGTGGGGCAGATGACATTTTAGCGAAAGCCCGAGTTGTAAAAACCTTAGAAGAAGCAATAGAAGATGTCCGTTTAGTTCTAGGGGCAAGTGCCAGAGAGCGGCGGCTTTCTTGGCCAGTCATTAACGCTCGAAGTGCAGGAACTCGTATAGTCTCAGAATTACAGGATAATCCAGAGCATGAAGTCGCTGTATTATTTGGTTCGGAACAAACGGGTCTTTTAAATGAAGAATTACAAAGGTGTCATGCTCAACTTTTTATTCCAGCAAACCAGGCGTATGCTTCACTCAATTTGGCTCAAGCGGTACAAGTCGTATGTTATGAAATCCAAATGGCTTTTCAAGAAAAATTTTCGCCTTTCAGGGTCCCGTTAAAAACAGAGACGACTCCCTTAAAAACTGATCAATTTGCCACAGCAGCCGAAATGCAGAGCTTCTACACGCATTTAGAAGAAACCCTGGTGAACATCAATTTCTTAGATCCTAAGATCCCAGGGCAGCTAATGTCCCGTCTTCGTCGTTTATATAATCGAGCGAGACCCGATAAGGTTGAACTGAATATCTTAAGAGGGATCTTGACGGCAACTCAAAAACAGGTATAGTTGATTTTATGACTTCAAAACCGATTTATTTAGATTATGCTGCAACAACACCTGCTGATGAACGAGTGATTGCAAAAATGCAAAGTTGCCTTTCTCTTGAAGGAGATTTTGGCAATCCGGCTTCAGCAACACATGAGTTTGGTTTAAAGGCTAAAGCGCTTGTCGGAGAAGCCAGAGAGCAAGTGGCGCGTCTTATTCAAGTCGAACCCCGATGTTTACTTTGGACCTCTGGAGCCACTGAAGCCAATAATTTAGCGATTCAAGGGGTTGCCAAATATTATCAGCAAAAGGGTAAACATATTGTGACTTCACAAAGTGAACACAATTCTGTTTTAGATACTTGTCGTTTTTTAGAAGGACAAGGGTTCGAAGTGTCTTATTTAAAACCCAATGCGGATGGACGCATTGATTTGAAGACGCTAGACGCTGCTTTAAGAACAGATACAATTTTAGTTTCTATCATGCATGTGAATAATGAAACTGGGATCATTCAGGATATTGAAGCCATCGGAAAAATAACACGGGAGAGAGAAATCTTTTTTCATGTTGATGCCGTTCAAAGTCTGGGCAAACTTCCGATTAATTTAAAAACCCTGGCAGTAGATTTAATGTCTTTTTCTGCACATAAAATCTATGGTCCTAAAGGCATTGGTGCATTATATATTGGCAATTGGCCTCGTGTGCGGTTACAACCTCTTATGTATGGGGGGGGGCAAGAACGTGCTTTACGCCCTGGTACTTTACCAACACATCAGATTGTGGGCATGGGGGAAGCCTGTCACATGGCTGCCGAGGTAATGAGTGATGAAATATCACGCATTCAAAAACTGAGAAAACAATTATGGCAAGGTATTCAAGGTTTAGCAGGAGTCAGTTTAAATGGTCACCCTGAATATCGAACAGCGGGTATATTGAATGTTTGCTTTAATCAGAGAGATCGTAAAACTTTGCTTGCACAATTGAGCACCTTGGCGCTTTCTACCGCCTCAGCTTGCAATGTGGGAACTGAAGAACCTTCCCACATTTTGAAGGCAATGGGTTTAAGCGATGAGGCGGCTAATTGTTCAATTCGATTTTCCATTGGGCGTTATACCACAGAGCAAGAGATTGAGCAGGCCATTCAGATCATTCAAGGAGCTTATCAATGAATCAACAACAATCTATTACTCTAACCAATACTGCCGTTGCCCACTTTCAAAAAATGCTACAATCTCAAAAGAAAGCATTGGGTATTCGATTTGGGGTGAAAAATGCTGGATGTTCAGGTATGGCTTATGTTATAGAATTTGCCTTAGAGATCAAAAATGATGATCAAAAATTTGAAACAGCAGGTGTGCAGGTTATTGTCGATCAAAAAAGCCTTTCTTTTTTGAAAGGGACAGAAATTGATTGTGTTCAACAAGGATTAAATGCCTATTTGAAATTCAATAATCCAAATATAAAAGGAGAGTGTGGTTGTGGGGAAAGCTTTACAGCCGACGAGCAAATTTAAGTTCATTTTCTGGATAACAGGAAAATCTAAGAACTCTTGGCTATATAGATCATATGAATCCTAAGATGACAGCAATGGATGCAGCGCGGGCTTTAGGTCAAAGTGAGGCTTGGGTGCATCTTAAGTTACAGGAATATGCTCTGTCCTATTCAAAATCTCAAAATCAGATTTATTTTGGGGCAAGATCGGCACAGAGAATATTTCAATATCATTTTGATCCCAAAGTGATTGCTTTTCAAATTGTCAAAGGCGGAACGGGTAAAACCTCACTTGTCTATGAGGTTGCTGTTCGGGCGAGTCTTTATGGTGCAAAAGTATTGTGCATTGATATGGATCAGCAAGGCAATTTAACAAATGCCTTTAATCAAAATGCTGAGACAATCCCGGTGATGGTTGACAGTCTGTTAGAAGGTTATAATTTACAAGATTGTATCGTGAACGTTGCGGAAAGAATTGATCTCATTCCCAGTCGTATTGAAAATGCCATGTTAGATGAAGCCATTCGATTAAAAAAATTATCATTAGAAACCGTTTATCGAATTCCCTTTCAACACTTAAAATCACAGTATGATTTAATTATTGTGGATTGTCCTCCCAGTTTGGGGCAATCGGTAGCAGCCATAGCACTTGCGGCGGATAAAATCTTAGCACCTGTTACCTTAGAAAAATTTGCGATCTCTGGATTAGAAGTCACTGAGCAATCTATCCGAGAATTACAAGAAAACTATGGTATTGAGATTTCTTTAGGAATAATCTTGAATAAGTTTGATGCCAGAAGTCTATTGTCTCAAGAAACGTTGCAACGTTTAAAAAGACAACCCAAATATCAAAATCGATTTTTAAAAAGTTTTATTCGTTTATCGAATGAAATTCCCAATGCAACAGCGAATAATCGTTCGATCTTTGATGTTATTAAATCTACCTATGCAAAACAAGATGTCGATTCATTGACGCAAGAATTATTAGAAATTATTCCAATTGTTGTTGACAGCGGACCGGTGTCAGACACCGTGTTGATCCCAAACTTATGATTGATGATAGAGCGGACCGGTGTCAGACACCAAAAGAGGACAGAGCAGCAGCAATTTGATGAGCAGAATATGACATTTTATTCCTCCTAATTATACTTAAGTATTTATATGTATGTGTTTGAGTACGCAATTTTTTAGGATAACAACCCCAATAAAATTGTGTATTTCGATGTGCTTGTATCTTAAATCAATTAATTCCCTCTGTATAGATCGAGACATAGGTATAGTAAGGGGACCTATTACCATTGTTGGTGTCAGACACCCTTAATTAAGTTAATTAAACATGTTACTTTTCTTGACAAACTTAAGTTGTTGAACTTATAGTGTAATTAAGTGGGTAAATGTGGTACAAAGTGGGATACATTTTTTGAGGTTTAAATTGTGTTTCGAGGTATTAATCAAATTCAGCTAGATGATAAAGCTAGGATGAGCGTTCCGATTCGTTATCGTGAAAATTTAAAAAGAGGGGCTGATCATCAAGTTGTAATAACTATTGATACCGAAGAACGCTGTTTACTCTTGTATCCATTAACAGAATGGGAAGAAATTGAGCGTAAAATTGGGGCTTTACCCAGTTTTAATCGATCGGTTCGTAGGATCCAACGCTTATTGGTGGGGCACGCAACAGAAGCTGAATTAGATAGTAACGGTCGGATCTTGTTGCCACAACCCTTAAGGGAATATGCTGGGTTACAAAAGAGTATTATGTTGGTTGGTCAAGGTAAAAAATTTGAGATTTGGGATGAAGCTCGATGGAATGAAACCCGAGAGGGTTGGTTAGAAACGGGATTGGGTGACACAGAATCCTTACCCATTGAACTTCAGTCTTTGTCTTTGTAGAAAAGAAGTATGAAAGATTTAAATAAACACCAAGCTGTCATGGTGACAGAGGTGTTAAAAGGCTTAAATATACAGCCGCAAAGTGTCTACCTGGATGCCACTTTTGGGAGAGGAGGACATGCGCGAGCCATATTGAAAGAACTGGGACAAAAAGGGCGTTTATTAGCGATGGATAGAGATCCGACTGCAATTGAAGCTGGACTGATGCTACAACGAGAAGATCCTCGTCTTAGCTTACAGCTTGGTCCTTTTTCGGGATTATACCAGTTTTGTGAGAGCCAAAATCTTGTGGGTAAAGTAGCGGGTGTTCTATTAGATTTAGGCGTTTCATCCCCTCAATTGGATAATAAAGAAAGGGGCTTTAGTTTTCGAGAAGAAGGTCCGTTGGATATGCGAATGGATCCAACCTCAGGGTTTTCAGCAGCGGAATGGATTAATCAAGCTTCGGAAGAAGAGATCTCTAAAGTATTGAAGGAATATGGTGAAGAGCGTTTTCATAAACGCATTGCTCGCGCTATTATTGCTGCTCGCAGTCAAGCGCCCATAACGACAACGGTACAATTAGCAGAAATAATTAAGAAAGCAAATCCTGCTTGGGAAAAACATAAACATCCTGCAACACGATCTTTTCAAGCCATTCGTATATGGGTAAATAACGAATTAAACGAATTATCAGCCGGATTAGAGCAAGGGTTAGCAGTATTATCTCCTGAAGGACGATTGGTTGTGATTAGCTTTCATTCATTAGAAGATAGAATCGTTAAACAATTTATACAAAAACATGAACGAGGGGATGATCATCCTCGAGGATTGCCCGTGACTTTTGACAAACTCAATCGAAAATGTCGTCGTATTGGTCGAAAAACAAAACCAAGCGATTCAGAAATTGCACAAAATCCAAGAGCTCGGAGTGCCGTCATGCGTGTTGCAGAAAAATTGGAGGAAACATGCGTGTTCCATTAAGTCCCATTTCAGAGCTTTTAACGGGTCGCTCATTTTTTTTAATGTTGTTGGTGATGTGTGTACTAGGATCTGCATTAATGTTGATTTATACCAAACATCAAAGTCGAAGATTACATACTACTTTACAGCAATTACAAAATTCGAAAGATGCATTACATATAGAATGGACTCGTTTACTTTTAGAACAGGGTACTTTAAGTTCAGATGTGCGTATCGAAAGCATTGCAAGAGAAAAATTGGGTATGATAGTTCCTACCCCTAATCCAGAAATGGTGATAAAGCCATGAGTTATAAGACTTGTAAAAGCATAAAATATAAAATTCGGTATTTAATACTATCCATAGCGCTTCTTTTCATCGTTGGAGGACTTGTTTTTCGAGTTGTTAGTTTACACATATTTGAACAGGATTTTTTACGTAATCAAGGAGATGCTCGTACAATACGAGTTTCTAGTATTCCTGCTTACCGAGGGATGATTACCGATCGTAATGGTGAACCTTTAGCGATTAGTACACCGGTTGCATCGGTGTGGGTAAATCCAAAAGAATTTGACAAGAATCATCCGCAATTATTGGCCTTGGCTAATGCATTAGATATTTCATTGGAAGAATTATTTGAGAAAATTGCGAGAAACAGTGAACGAGAATTTGTTTATTTGAAACGCCATATTACGCCACATGCTTCTTCAGAAATAACGTCACTGGCAGTGTCAGGTGTACATTTAAATCCTGAATTTCGTCGTTATTATCCAGCAGGCGAAGTAGCGGCACACGTCTTAGGATTTACAGATGTGGATGATCGCGGTCAAGAGGGTTTAGAAAAAGCTTTTGATGAGTCCCTACGCGGTATTCCTGGTGCAAAAAGAGTCATACGAGATCGCCAAGGATGTGAGGTTCAAACATTAGAGGGCTTGCGAGAAACGCGTGCGGGACAAGATGTTGTGTTGAGCATTGATCAACGCTTACAATATCTCGCTTATCGTGAGCTTAAAACCGCAGTGACTAAATATCGTGCAATTGCTGGTACCGCCATTGTGCTAGATGTACGAACGGGTGAAGTGTTAGCGATGGTCAATCAACCTTCTTTTAATTCTAATTTGCGGGTAAAGTTATATAACGATGGGCGATATCGAAACCGCGCGGTAACAGATGCTTTTGAAGCAGGTTCTGTATTGAAAACATTTAGTATTGCCAATGCATTACAAAATGGGGTTGTTACACCAACAACATTGGTAGATACCTCTCCAGGTTGGATGACGGTGGGTGGGCATGTTGTTCGTGATGATAATAAAAATTTTGGTGTAATTGATGTATCAACTATTTTGCAAAAATCGAGCAATGTGGGGATAACAAAGTTAACATTATCATTACCACCCGATCGATTACATCAATTTTATTCGCGGCTTGGTTTTGGGTCTACCACAGGGAGTGGTTTCCCGGGTGAAAGTACTGGAGTTTTGCATCCTGCTCCAAAACAAAGTTCTTTTGTTCTAGCAACGTTAGCGTTTGGATATGGTTTGACAGTAACACCATTACAATTAGCACAATCCTATGCCATATTAGGAGCGGGTGGCATAAAGCGGCCTGTGACTTTTTTAAAACAATCTGAAATTCCTGCGGGAGAACAGGTGATTGATTCTGTGGTTGCAAGACAAATGGTTGACATGTTGGAAGGTGTTGTGAAGCAGGGGGGAGGAACGGCTGCTAAAGTGGTTGGGTATCATACGGCGGGAAAAACGGGGACCGCACGTAAAGTGGGTCAAGGTGGTTATCAAAAAAATAATCACATGGCATTTTTTGCAGGATTAGCACCTGCCTCCAATCCGCAATTTGCAATTGTTGTGATGATCGATGATCCACAAGGTGCACTCTATTATGGGAGTCAAATTGCTGCACCTGTGTTTTCAAAAATTGCTTCTGGGGCCCTTCGTTTGTTTAATGTGCCCCCTGATATCATGGATTCTCAAGGACTTCGGGTTGCACAGTTTGGCCAAACACCGTGTCATGACTGAGCTTAGTATTACAGGACTCACGCTAGACAGTCGTTTAATAGAACCAGGGATGGTATTTGTTGCAGTGCCTGGGGATAAAATGGATGGTCGTTTGTTTATTCCTGAGGCAATCCAAAAAGGTGCTTCGGCTATATTGGTGTGCAGGGGCCGGTCTCCGTGCCGGCCCAAGAAATCCCCCCTAGCCCCCCTTTTTCAAAGTGGGGAACTTGAGGAGAATCCATATACCAATGGAATTCCAATTATCGAGATCCCTGATTTAAAAAATACTCTTGGATTTATTGCTTCTCGTTTTTTTAATGATCCCTCTCACACTCTTCCGGTTGTTGGTATAACAGGCACCAATGGAAAAACTTCATGCTCACATTTTTTTGCACAGATTTTAAATTTTTGTGGAAAAACGGGAGGAATTTTGGGAACTTTGGGGGTTGGATTTCCGAACAAACTTCAAGCCATACCTTTAACAACACCAGATGCAATCACAGTTCATCGCTATTTAGCGAATTTACGTGATGAAAAAGCTTTTGCTGTGGCTATGGAGGTTTCATCACACGCACTCACACAAGGTCGTGTGAATGGTGTTCAGTTTCACACAGCCATTTTTACCAATTTAACTCGTGATCATCTTGATTATCATGGGGATATGCACCAGTATTGGGAAGCGAAAAAAAAGCTGTTTTTGGAACATGATCCTAAATTTGCCATTATTAACTTGGATGATCTTTATGGATTAAAGTTAGTTGATGAATTGGTAAAAAAGCAGAGAATTCCAGTAGAAAATATAATTGGGTATAGTATTGATATTAAAATCCCCCCTAACCCCCCTTTTTCAAAGTGGGGAATTGAAGAGAATGGATCTTCTTTCGTTTCTGGGAATAGTTTAGTTCCCCACTTTGAAAAAGGGGGGTTAGGGGGGATTTCCTTAATCACCACCCACAATATCCGTTTAGATGACACCGGCATTCATGCTACTATTCAAACTCCCTGGGGAAATGGAGAATTACACAGTTCTTTATTAGGACAATTTAATTTAAGTAATATCCTGGCGGCGCTTGCGGCTGCTTGTGTTCAAGGGGTACCATTTGATGGGGCGTTAGAAGCCGTAAAACATTTAATACCAGTGGCTGGTCGGATGAATTGTTTAGGGGGTAAAGCAGGAGAGCCTTTGATTGTTATTGATTATGCACATACACCCGATGCATTACAGAATGTATTGATGGCATTAAGGTCTCATTGTCGTGGCAAGCTTTGGTGTATCTTTGGGTGTGGCGGTGATAGAGATCGAGGGAAACGACCATTAATGGCACAAATCGCAGAAAAATATAGTGATAAGTTAATTATAACGCAAGATAATTCTAGAACTGAAGATCCAAAGCAAATTTTTGCAGATATGGTGAAAGGGTTGAATAAACCAAATTCCGTTCAGATTGAATCTGATCGCATTCAGGCTATTATGCAATCGATCGAAGCAGCAGCACCCTCAGATCTTATTTTGATTGCTGGAAAAGGACATGAAAATTATCAAATTGTGGGGACAGAAAAAATTCCTTTAGATGATTATGCAGAAGCAAAAAAAGCATTACACAGTAGGAGAGAACAATGCACTTAATGTTGAAAGAAATTGCTAACTTGATTGGTACTGAGGTTGTTGGCATTGATACCCTTTGCACGGGAGTTGCTATAGATTCTCGCTCAATATCCAAAGGAGATCTTTTCGTAGCCCTAAAAGGAGAGCGTGTCGATGGCCACGCATTTATTTCTGAAGCAGAAGCTCGGGGAGCAAGTGGTGTTTTGGTCAGTGAAGCAGTTCAAACAACCTTGCCTGTCTTGCAGGTATCGGATACGTTAAAAGCTTTAGGCCAATTTGCAAAATCCTATCGAAATCGTTTTGATATTCCTATTATTGCGGTAACAGGCAGTTGTGGAAAAACTACCGTTAAAGAAATGTCATTCCGTATTTTAAGTAAGGCGGGATCAGTTTTAGCAAACAAAGGCAATTTAAATACTGAAATTGGAGTACCTTTAACTTTACTAAAATTAAAGCCAGAGCATCAAATGGCAGTGATAGAAATGGGTGCTCGACAACAAGGCGATATTGCTTATTTAATGCAATTAGTTTCTCCAACAGTGAGTATTATTACCAATGCAGGTGTTGCCCACATGGAAATATTTGGGAGCGAACAAGGTATTGCTAAAGCAAAAGGGGAGATATATCAATATTTAAAGAAAGATGGAATAGCTGTTATTAATGCAGATGATCAGCATGCACCCTATTGGCGAAGTCTTTTACAAGGTCAGAGAGTGATTACATTTGGTTTAGATGCCATGACAGATGTTACGAGTTCCCATTTAATAGAGGAACCGACCCATTCTTCTTTTGAGCTGGTGACTGATGCAGGTTCTATTAAAATTTGTTTGCCAGTTCCAGGGAAGCATAATGTGATGAATGCCTTAACAGCAGCGGCAGGGGCAAGAGCTTTAGGCATTTCATTAGAACACATTCAAGCAGGATTACAAAGTTTTGTACCAGTTGCGGGTCGATTACAAAATAAAGTTGGATTGATGGGGGCCCGTATTATTGATGATAGTTATAACGCTAATCCTGCATCGGTACGTGCAGCACTAACGGTTTTATCGCAGTATCCTGGGCAAAAAATTTGTATTTTAGGGGATATGTTTGAATTAGGGCCTAAAACAGCTGATTTACATTATGAAATGGGTGTTTTGGCCAAACAATTAAAGATTGATAAATTATTATGTGTGGGGGATTTAACACTGCATTCTTTGCGTGGATTTGAATGGAAGATGGGAGATCTTCAAGTCGGTTCCCATTTTCCCAGTAAACAAGCATTGATTGAAACGGCTCTTTCTCTTTTAGCGCCTGATACAACGATTTTAGTGAAAGGATCACGGGGAATGAAAATGGAAGAGGTGATAGTAGCTTTAGTTCAAGAGTAATTAAGAAATAAATTAGGAAGGCATTTATGTTGCTTTGGATTACAGATTTTTTACATCAATATTATAGAGCATTTGGTGTTTTTCAATATATCACCTTACGAGCTGTGTTAGCAGCCATGACAGCATTGATGATTTCTTTGCTTGTGGGACCCCACATGATTCGTTGGCTTGCTGCGTATAAAGTAGGACAAGTTGTGCGGGAAGATGGCCCAAAAACCCATTTTAGTAAAGCAGGTACTCCTACTATGGGGGGTGCTTTAATCTTAATTGCCATTGCTTTAACAACGCTCTTATGGAGTGACTTATCAAATTTCTATATTTGGATTGTGTTATTTGTAACTTTAAGTTTTGGTGCTGTCGGTTGGGTAGATGATTATCGAAAACTAATACATAAAAATCCAAAAGGGTTACCTGCTCGATGGAAATATTTTTGGCAATCACTCATCGGAATAAGCGTGGCGTTTGTACTATATTTTACAGCAGAAGTCCCTGCAGAAACAAATTTAATTGTTCCATTTTTTAAAAATATCATGATTCCTTTAGGTGTTTTCTACATTGTGTTAAGCTATTTTGTGATTGTGGGCACAAGTACAGCGGTTAATCTAACAGATGGATTAGATGGTTTAGCCATTATGCCAACAGTTTTAGTGGGAGGCGCGCTTGGCATTTTTGCCTATGTAACAGGGCATGCTAAATTTGCAGAATATTTAACGGTGCCTTATATTTCAGGGGTTGGAGAAGTGACTGTTTTTTGTGGTGCCTTAGTGGGTGCTGGCCTTGGTTTCTTGTGGTTTAATACTTACCCTGCTCAAATTTTTATGGGAGATGTAGGTGCTTTAGGCTTAGGTGCAGCATTAGGGATCATTGCTATATTAGTTAGGCAAGAATTAGTATTATTTATAATGGGAGGCGTATTTGTGGCAGAAACGGTATCGGTCATGCTGCAAGTTGCTTATTTTAAATTAACAGGTCGGCGTATTTTTCGTATGGCACCCATTCATCACCATTTTGAATTAAAAGGTTGGCCAGAACCTAAAGTGATAGTTCGGTTTTGGATTATTACAGTCATATTGGTTTTATTTGGATTAGCGACTTTAAAATTGCGTTAAATTATAATGTATAATAAAGAACACATAGTTATTATTGGTCTTGGTGAAACTGGGTTTGCGTGTGCGAGTTTCTTTGCACGTCAAAAGTTTCCTGTTGTGGTTCTTGATAGTCGCGAGTCACCTCCTAAATTATTAGATCTTAAGACACACTATCCGAATGTTCCTGTATTTACAGGAGGGTTTTTAGTTTCAGAATTATCTAAAGCAACAACGATCATTTTAAGCCCAGGTATTCCTAAAGATCATCCTGATCTAGTTAAAGGCATTTTGCCACATGCCGAAATTATTGGAGATATTGAATTATTTGCACGTGAAGCGAAAGCCCCGGTTGTGGCTATTACGGGATCTAATGGTAAGAGCACGGTAACATCTTTAGTAGGCGAGATGGCTCGAGTTGCAGGTCTTCGTGTTGCAGTGGGTGGCAATCTAGGAACGCCAATAATATCGTTTTTAGAAACCAACCCCGAACTTTATGTAATAGAATTATCCAGCTTTCAATTAGAAACCACGTATTCTTTAAAACCTTTGGTTTCTACTATTTTAAATATTTGCCCTGATCACATGGATCGTTACCCTACATTAGAAGACTATGAAAATGCAAAAATGCGAATTTTTAAGAATTGTCAGAGTATTGTTTTTAATCGTGATGAAAAAAGATGGGGTGGACTTCCACCCTTTACTAGTGACGGATCTTTATGTCCGTCCGGTATCCCTAAACTGTCATTTGGCTTAGAATCACCGGATGAATTTGGCTATGGTTTAATATATCAAAATAATGAATATTGGTTATCTAAAGGAAGTGAACTTTTGCTTCCTCAAAAACAACTTAAATTATTAGGTCACCATAATATTGCGAATGCTTTAGCGGCGCTTGCATTAGGAGAAAGAGTGGGTTTGCCGAAAGAGGCAATGTTAACGACATTGCGTACGTTTAGGGGATTATCACATCGTTGTGAATGGGTTAGGAATCGGCAACAGGTTGTGTGGATTAATGATTCTAAAGGTACCAATGTGGGCGCAACCCTAGCCGCTTTAAAGGGCTTACAATCAGAAATACCTGGAAAATGGGTACTCATTGCTGGAGGAGAAGGAAAAAATGCTGATTTTTCACCTTTAAAAGCAATTATACCTAAAATGTGTCGTGCCGTTATTTTAATTGGTAAAGCGACACTCGAGTTAGAAGCTGTCTTGGGCAAAGATATTATGTGTAAACGGGCAAATAGCATGGAAGAAGCAGTTTTGGCTGCGAGTCATTTAGCAGAAGCAGGGGATGGAGTGTTGTTATCTCCAGCGTGTGCCAGTTTTGATATGTTTCGTAATTTTGAAGCTCGGGGCGATGCTTTTAAAATTGCAGTACAGGGGCTTTTGTAGTGATTAAATCCCTCCCTAGCCCTCCCCTTTTTCACAGTAGGGACCGGTCTCTCGGCCGGCCCAAAAAACTAAAGGAAAATCCATATACAAATGTAGGGGTCGGTCTCTCGGCCCACCCAAAAAACAAAATATTATTTCGAGAGCTATATGGTTAAAGATCCTAAAACATTTTCTGATCCCTGGTTATTATTAAGCGCAAGCAGCTTGATTTGTATCGGCCTTGTGATGGTTGCTTCTGCATCTGTTCCCATTGCGGAAGGATATAAATTATCTCCTTTATATTTCACCATACACCAAATGATTGGGTTAGGGATTGGTTTATTTTTTTTCTTTGGTTTTACCTTTATTCCTATTCGAGTTTGGGAAATGTTTGGTGTCCCATTATTATTGTGTAGCATTGTATTTTTGACCATTTTATTAATACCGGGAGTCAGTCGTGAGGTAAATGGAAGTGTTCGTTGGTTATTTTTAGGTCCTATTTCTATACAGGTTTCGGAATTTGTGAAACTTGCATTTATTATTTATATCGCCAGTTATTTAGTGCGGCGACAGGAAGAAGTCCATACAAAAATGTCAGGTTTTTTAAAACCATTATTACTTTTAGGGTTAATTTCTGGTCTTTTATTATTGGAACCTGATTTTGGTACTGCGGTTGTCATTGCTGCTACAGTGATGGGAATGTTATTTTTAGGGGGGGTGCCTTTTAAGCGATTTTTTGTTTTATTTTTAGTGGTGCTGGGTATTTTAGCTGTTGTCTCATTTGCTTCGCCTTATCGAATTGCTCGATTAACCTCTTTTTTAGATCCTTGGTCAGATCAATTTAATACAGGATATCAATTGACTCAAGCCTTGATTGCTTTTGGGCGAGGGGGTTGGTTGGGGATGGGATTGGGTGGCAGTGTTCAGAAATTACTTTATCTTCCTGAACCTCATACTGATTTTTTATATGCTGTTTTAGCTGAGGAATTAGGATTAGTGGGGGGATTGACAGTTTTGATATTTTTTTCTGTGCTTGTCATGAGGATCTTGTTAATGGGTCGTAAAGCAGTATTAAAAGGACAACTCTTTGCTGGATTTGTTGCATATGGGATTGCACTTTGGTTTGGCATTCAAGCAATGATTAATATTGGTGTTAATATCGGCGTATTGCCAACGAAAGGTTTAACTTTACCTTTAATGAGCTATGGGAGTTGCAGTATAATCGTTGGACTTATGGCATTAGGTTTATTATTTAGAATAGACTTTGAATTGCGTGTAGGGCCGGCACAGAGACCGGCCCCTACATTTGGGTAAATCTTTGGTTTTTTGGGCCGGCACAGAGAATACAACATGGTTAATTTGCGCATTCTTATTATGGCGGGTGGTACAGGAGGACATGTTTTTCCTGCTTTGGCCGTTGCGCAGCAATTGAAAAAAGAAGGTTGGGCAGTACATTGGTTAGGAACACACCAGGGATTAGAGGCTGAAATTATTCCTAAAGCTTCAATTCCCATCAGTTATATTTCTGTCACTGGATTACGTGGAAAAAATCGTTTGACGCTTTTATTAGCACCTTTTCGATTATTGCTAGCATTTTATCAAGCTCTGCGGGTTATTTTGTGTGTTAAGCCTAGCATTGTTTTGGGTATGGGGGGGTTTGCATCCGGACCTGGGGGGATAGCTGCTTGGATTTTGCGGTGCCCTTTAGTGCTTCATGAGCAAAATGCAGTACTAGGTACAACAAATCGCTTATTGGCTAGATTAGCTCATCGGGTATTACAGGCTTTTCCCAATACGTTTTCCGATAAATATCAACCTTCTTTAACTGGCAACCCTATTCGTGAAGAACTTTTGAGACTGCCTTTGCCAGAAGAACGATTTAAACATCGTCATCAAGGAGAATCTATTCGATTATTAGTCATTGGTGGTAGTCAAGGTGCTCGAGGTTTAAATGAATTGTGCCCTGAAGCCTTACAGCTTATCTCGCAAAATGAACGACCCAAAATATGGCATCAAGCAGGCAAAGGGAAGGATTCTGCAGTAGAAGAAAGATACCGAATTTTGGAAATAGAAGCACGAGTTGAGGCTTTTATTGAAGATATAGCATCTGCTTATACATGGGCGGATATTGTATTATGTCGGGCAGGGGCATTGACAATATCAGAGCTGGCAGCTGTTGGTATTGGCAGTATCTTGGTACCCTTTCCATTTGCCATTGATGATCACCAGATGGTTAATGGTCGTTTTTTAGAAGAAGCAGAGGCAGCGTTTTTAGTTCGAGAAAAGGATTTAACTCCACAAAAATTGGCCGATATATTGGTTGAGCTATCAAAAGACCGATCACGATTGTTAACGATGGCAAAGGCTGCAAGAAAGGTGGCAAAAGTAAATGCTTTGGCCAATGTTGTAGAAGTTTGTAAACAGTTGACATCAGTAAGAGGTCATACGACATAAGATTGATAAATGTTAGAATGAACAAAGGGTAGGATTAAAAATGAGCCAAAAAACCAATGAATTAAATATGCGACGGATACGGGGTGTACACTTGGTGGGAATTGGTGGTGCTGGGATGGGTGGGATTGCCGAGGTATTATTGAATCTCGGTTATCGTGTGATGGGATCAGATCCTTCCTCGAATGCAATGATATCTTATTTAAAACGCTTGGGGATACCCATAGCTAATACCCATAGTGCAGATAATATAAAAAATTGTGAGGTTGTAGTCGTTTCTAGTGCTGTGTCCCCAGATAATATTGAATTAGTCACAGCGCGCTCGTTGCGAATTCCCATTGTCCCTCGAGCGTCTATGTTGGCTGAACTGATGCGTTTTAAACAAGGGATTGCAGTTGCGGGGACTCATGGTAAAACCACGACGACAAGTTTAATTGCAAGCTTAATTGCAGAAGATGGACAAGATCCCACTTTTGTGATTGGTGGACGTTTAAATAGTTTAGGGACCAATGCCAAATTAGGAACTTCACAATATTTTGTGGCAGAAGCAGATGAAAGTGATGCTTCTTTTTTATATTTAACCCCGATGATTTCGGTGGTCACCAATATTGATCGCGATCATCTAGAAACTTATCAGAATGATTTCTCCGTGCTCAAAAAAGCCTATTTACAATTTTTGCATCGTTTGCCATTTTATGGGTTAGCAGTTGTGTGCTTAGAAGATCCAGAGGTGCGAGCATTGTTACCAGAAATTGAACGTCCTATCGTGACTTATGGTTTTGGAGAGGACGCGGATTTTAGAGCAATACACATTACGCAAAAATTAAATCAATCTCATTTTGAAGTGATTCGTAAAGGTAAGCACTCTTTGGCCATCACTTTAAATTTGCCGGGGCGTCATAATGTTTTAAATGCATTAGCAGCCATTGCTGTGGCTACTGAAGAGGGTATTTCGGATGATGCTATTCGGCGAGGATTAAGTAAATTTCAGGGAGTTGGAAGACGTTTTCAGATATTAGGAGAATTTAAACCTGAAAACAAACAAGTTTTAATGATTGATGATTATGGACATCATCCTCGGGAGGTCGAGGTAGTATTAGAAGCCATACGAGCAGGTTGGCCCGATCGCCGATTAGTCATGGTATTTCAGCCCCATCGCTATACTCGTACTAAAGCCTTATTTGAAGATTTTTCCTTGGTACTCTCCAATGTGGATGTTTTGGTATTGTTGGATGTTTATTCGGCTGGAGAACAACCGATTCCAGGCGCAGATAGTCGTACGTTATCAGGAAGTATTCGGAGTCGAGGCCGTGTTGATCCGATCTTTTTGCCAAATAAAGCGGATTTATCAGAAGTGTTAAGAGGAGTGTTACGCGATGGTGATATTCTTTTGATGCAAGGAGCAGGTGATATTGGTGCTTTAGCGGCGGATTTAGCAGCAAAAGAATTAGGGGAAATCCCCCCTAGCCCCCCTTTTTCAAAGTGGGGAACTGAAACTACAGAGGGGGCTCAGTGAAAGGTATTCTTCGTTTCAATGAACCTTTAGCTCCGTACACTTCTTGGCATATAGGAGGTCCTGCTGAACGTTATTATCGTCCAGAGGATTGGGATGATCTTGCCTTATTTTTGGCAACACTGCCTCCCGATGAACCTCTCATTTGGCTGGGATTAGGGAGTAATGTTTTAATTGCGGATGAAGGCGTAAAAGGAACAGTAATTCATACATTAGGGATGAAATCTTCTCTTCCTGTTGTGCTTAAGAATCAAGCAGTCAATAACAAGAACGACAACCAGAACGATATCAAGAAGCAAGATGCACGAGTCATTCGTGTTGAAGCAGGTATTCCTTCTGCAAAGCTTGCAAAATATTGTGCGAAAGAAAGTTTAAAAGGGGGTGAATTCTTTGCGGGTATTCCTGGAACAATTGGGGGTGCTTTAGCAATGAATGCGGGTGCTTTTGGAGGGGAAACCTGGCCAAGGGTAGTTGCCGTTGAAGTGATCAATCGTCGAGGGGAAAGAAAAACAAGAACACCAGAAGAATATGAGGTAGGATATCGAACCGTAAAAGGTCCAAAAGATGAATGGTTTATCGCGGGACATTTTCTTTTTGAAACGGGAGATCCCTTAGAATCAACCCATCAAATCAAACAATTATTACGTAAAAGAAGTGCAACTCAACCGATTGGTGTTTTCAGTTGTGGCTCAGTTTTTCGCAATCCCCCGAATGATTTTGCAGCACGGTTAATTGAAGCCTCTAAATTAAAGGGATTTACCATTGGGGGAGCCCAAATTTCCCCCAAACACGCTAATTTCATTATTAATACGAATGATGCTACTGCTCGAGATGTCATGCAATTAATCAATCATATTCAAGAGCGCGTTTTTGAGGATCATCAAATTCGTTTGCATCCAGAAGTAGTGATGGTGCCAAATCTTGACATTGGACATTAGGTATTGTTTAATGTCCAATGTCAAGATTTGACACCATCACACCATCAGCACCTTCCTTTGGTACATTTATGCAATATCGTTCTGTTTATTCATTTCTTTGGTCCATGATTCGCCCTTATAAAGGCTGTTATGCCATTATGCTGATGGCTCCGATTCTTGGCGCTTTTTACGATTTTGCAAATAATTATTCGATAAAAATGGTGGTGGATGCATTTTCGGGAGATGCTGAAGTGACTTATCAGGCGTTATTTTGGCCGATGGTTATTTTTATTTCTGCTCAGGTAATATTGGATGTTTTATGGCGAGGCGCTGATATTGCACAATGGCGTTCTGAACCCTATGTAAGACAATCTATTATATTGAAAGTATACGACTACGTACAACACAATCCTTACCAATTTTTTCAGAATACGCATTCTGGATCCATCACCAGCAAAATTAAGGGTATTCTAGATGGATATGATAACTTTTGGGCGGCAATGCATCATGATTTTACACCGAAGGTAGCCAATACGGTTGTTTTAACTGCTGTGTTGGCGATTGTTAATGTGAAAGTATGCCTATTTATTGCACTTTGGAATCTCTGTTTTTTTGTTATTATGTATCGCTTTTCCAAGGTTACAGACAAGTTGTCGTTTAATAATGCGAATCATCGGCATAAAATTTTTGGATTGGTTGCCGATAATATTTCCAACATGTTCACGATATTTTCATTTGCTGCCCGAAAACCTGAACTTGATCGTTTAAATGATACTATCAAAGAAGAATTTATACCTTCAAATATTAAAATCTATAAGTTTAGTTTTATATCTAATTCTATAGCGGGAGTTTTGTATTGGATTATGTTAATTTCTCTATTTTTATTTATGGTTCATTTGCGAAAAACCAACCAAGCGTCCAGTGGAGATTTAGTATTTGTGATGGGTGTTACCATAAAAATGTCTTGGGATCTCTGGCAAATGATACAAAAAATGCAGGAATTTATGAAAAATATGGGAGATTTTAAAAGCGCTTTCGAACTTTTAAAGCTGCCACAGGATACAGTAGAATCAAAGCTTTGCCAGGAAATAAAGATTATTCGGCCAAGCATTGTATTTCAAAATGTTTCGTTTTCATATGAATCAGGCAAGCCCATTTTCAGAGAGTTATCATTTAATATTAAACCCGGAGAAAAAGTGGGGTTGGTAGGTACCTCTGGTGCTGGAAAATCCACGTTGGTATCATTGTTATTGAAGTATTTTGATGTCGATAAGGGACATATTTTAATTGATGAACAGAATATTTCAAAATATTCAGCAGATGCCATTCGAGAACATATTGCACTTATCCCGCAGGATATTTTGTTATTCCATCGTAGTATTCTTGAAAATATCCGTTATGGCAATATGAAGGCTTCAGATAAAGAGGTTATGGTTGCAGCCCAAATGGCCAATATTCATGATTTTATAATGAGTTTGCCTGAGCAATATTCTACCTTGGTGGGTGAGCGTGGTGTAAAATTAAGCGGTGGTCAACGTCAACGAATTGCTATTGCGCGTGCCATTTTAAAAAACGCGCCCATTTTAATTTTAGATGAAGCGACTTCTAGTTTAGATACGGAAACTGAGCAATTAATTCAGCATAGTTTAAATGCACTCTTAGATAATTCCAATATTACTGTGTTGGCAATTGCGCATCGTTTGTCCACACTGAAACACATGGATCGCATTATTGTTCTCGAACAAGGGAAAATTATAGAAGAAGGGAGCCACAATATCTTAATAGGGCATGACACTGTTTATAAAAAATTATGGGAATTACAGAAAATTTGAGTTAACTAAATTATGGCGTAATAATCTCAAAAGTGATAGAATTTTTGTTATAATATTTTAAGTTGTGGATTAAAGCCTATGAATCAGTGTTCGATCAGGAACGGTATTTTAGGGTTGTTTATTATGACGATATCTTATTCTATTGATGCGTCTCAACATGATTTTGTAGCTGTAACGACGGCTCATCAAGCCAAGCCTTATTTTGAACGTGCTAATGAGACCAGTTTAATTTTGTTTGATGTTGATTCTACATTAACAACACCGTCTGATCCTTACTTAAGACGTCATGCAATTCAACAACATAAAACCATTTATAAAGATTTGATCTCCCCACTTAGTCCCAATCAACATCGTATTTTTAATCATCTTTTGGTTATTCAAAGTCCTTCTCAATTGCTCGACAAAGATTGGCCTGCTGTCATTAAAAACATTCAGAAAAAAAAGTCTAAAACTCTTGCAATGACATCAGCAAAAACAGGACCGATTGATTCTATTTTATCAAGCTTTCCTCAATGGAGATTTCAGGAATTAAAAAGATTTGGCATTGATTTTTCCAAGACATTCCCAGGTTCAATTTTGTTTAAAAATTTGAACGATTTTGGTGGGGAACACCCCGGCATGGAAAAAGGTATTATTTATTGTGGTCATCAATCACAGAAAGGCGATCTGTTGCAAGATGTATTAAAAGAACTGCAATTTACACCCAAAATGATAATTTTTGTGGATGACAAAATGGACAATCTTACTTCTTTATCAGAGGCTATTAAGACTATTCTTCCTGACACCAATTTTGTCGGTATTCATTATAAAGGAATGGATATATTACCAGATAAGCCAGCAAATGCTGATATTTTTAAAGAAAAATTCACGACATTGGTTACACTCACGAAGCGTGTAAGTCATTAAAAGAATGCAATTTGCCGAAATTTATAACACGTTGATATTTAAGGAATTTAAGGAATTTAAGGAATTTAAGGGATGAATTTATGTTAAAATTGTTAAAAATGGTCTATATTTAAAGTACACTTTAGTTGTAAAAATTAGAGTACTGTGTAAATACAAATATAATCTAGAGGAGATAAGTTTATGTCATTTACCCCGACACCACCACCAACACCACCACTGTCTGCTGAACAATTGAAGGTGCAGGCACTTTTATTAAAGTTACCAACAGCGACAGAATTTGAACTAGATCAAATGGTTGAGGATGATATGAAACGGCAGCGCGAGGGGAAGCACTTTTTAATAATGGCTGCTGTATCAGAGGAAAGGTTCAAGCGAGAGAAGGATCTTACATTAGTAGTGCGAAAGAAGACAGATGTAGAATTAGAACAAATGTATGCAGATGTAACGAAGAAAAATAGTGAAGGTAGCCATACAGGTAGTCGTATATTAGCTAATGTTCTACAAGAGGAAATATTCAGTCGACATCCAGAAAGAAGGCCTCCACTGCCTCCACCGCCTCCACTGTCTGCTGAACAATTGAAGGTGCAGGCACTTTTATTAAAGTTACCAACAGCGACAGAATTTGAACTAGATCAAATGGTTGAGGATGATATGAAACGGCAGCGCGAGGGGAAGCACTTTTTAATAATGGCTGCTGTATCAGAGGAAAGGTTCAAGCGAGAGAAGGATCTTACATTAGTAGTGCGAAAGAAGACAGATGTAGAATTAGAACAAATGTATGCAGATGTAACGAAGAAAAATAGTGAAGGTAGCCATACAGGTAGTCGTATATTAGCTAATGTTCTACAAGAGGAAATATTCAGTCGACATCCAGAAAGAAGGCCTCCAC
>Ga0207001_1008_pt1 | contig 57421 bp, 44 predicted proteins | sample Alteio_BWMinCont_91_FD_153481 | JGI IMG/M metagenome (GOLD analysis project Ga0207001, IMG submission 153481) | Enriched cells from forest soil in Barre Woods Harvard Forest LTER site, Petersham, Massachusetts, United States -... | ecosystem: Environmental > Terrestrial > Soil > Temperate forest >... | reverse complement strand
GGTAGAGTCCCTTTAATCCTGCTTTTATAGCTCCTTCAACATTCATCAGGGCGTCATCTACAAAAAGGGTAAGTTTTGGATCCAGGTGATTTTCACGGATAATCTGCTCATATCCGCCCAAATCGGGCTTCCGGTGACCTAAATCATGAGAAAAATAGGCTTTTTCGAAGAGAGCTTCCAATTCACCATGAAATGCATTGCGATAAATTTCACTGAATTTTTTATAGTGAATGGCATTCGTGTTACTGAACAGAAATAGCCGGTATCTGGATTTCAATTCCTTCAACAAGGCGATACGTTCGGGAGGAAAACGAAGGAGCAGGGCATTCCATGCATCGGTTAATTCACTCTGGCTGACTTCCGTATTCAGCAAATTCTTTATTTCTTTCAGAAATTCTTCATCAGATATTCTTCCCGCTTCGTGATCGCTGAAAAAGGAAGCAGCGAAACCATGCCCGAAGTATTCATGGATATTTTTCAAACCAAGTTTTGAAAATGCGTTCAGGGTTTGCTTCACGTCGATATCCATGATTACACCGCCGAGGTCGAAGATGATATTTGATATATTTTCCATTTAGTTGGCGGTTGGCCGTTGGCGGTTGGCCGTTTTTTTAAGGCATACGACATTCCTGCACCAGACTAAAAAATTTATTATCATAAATATTATTTTAATATCAGAATTAAATTCCGCCAACTGCCAACGGCCAACCGCCAACGAATTCAAGGGTTATTTCCCCATCAAATCCCCCTCAACCACATCCCTCGAATTCCCGCCTGCAAAGACTTTGAAGGCACCGGCCTCATAAACCCATTTCAGGTCGCTATTCACAAATTTCAGATCATTCGTAGAAAGTGTAAAGCTGACTTCCCTGCTTTCACCTTTTTTAAGATAAACTTTCTGAAATTTTTTCAACTCCATGATGGGCTGGGTTACAGATGCAACCATATCTCGGATATAAAGCTGAACGGTTTCTTCTCCATCATAATTTCCGGTATTGGTGACTGTTAACATTATATGCACCGGCTGCGTCTTAGATATATTCTTGTTATCGAGAGAAATCGGGCCATAAGAAAATTTAGTATAACTCAGTCCATAACCAAATGGATAGAGTGGTTCATTCGGCATATCCAGGTAGTCTGATTTAAATTTCGGACCATCACCAGCATGAAAAGGACGACCTGTATTTTTTGCATTATAATAAATAGGTATCTGACCCTGATTCAAAGGAAAGGTCATGGATAATTTCCCGGAAGGATTGTAATTTCCAAAGAGTACGTCGGCAATCGCATTGCCTGCCTCGGTTCCGCCAAACCAGGTATCGAGTATAGCACTCATGTGCTGGTTCTCCCAATTCAATATCAGCGGACGACCGTTGAAAAGCACGAGCACGATTGGTTTGCCTGTATGTACCAGCGCTTTCAGTAAGTTCTCCTGACTTTCAGGAATTGTTATATCACCGCGACTGGATGATTCCCCACTCATGTCAGCTGCTTCACCTAATACGGCAACAACAACATCAGATTTTTCAGCTGCAGAAACTGCTTCATCCAGCATTGCCTGAGCTGTTCTGGATTCAGCTTCAATCTCTGCGCCGAATACATTTGTACGTTTTACCAGGAAGCTATCGTCTGATATATTCGCCCCCTTGGCATATAAAATATTTACACCGGAGCCGACCACATTTTTTATTCCTTCAAGCACAGATACAGATTTTGATGGATCACCAGATACACTCCAGGTGCCGAGCATATTGCGGTGATTATCCGCCAGTGGTCCCACTAGTGCAATGGTTCCGGATTTTTTAAGTGGAAGCACCTGGTCATTATTTTTCAGCAAAACAAAACTATGGGCAGCGATTTCTCGCGCAGCTTTACGGTTATCTCCTGAGAGTAATTCTTTAACTGCTCTCTCGGTATTCATTCTATTATATGGATCCATAAACAGGCCGAGTTTATATTTTGCTTCAAGTACCCGGCGACAAGCCTGGTCAATTTCTTTCTGTGTTATTTTTCCTTCCTGTAGTGATTTCTTCAGGGTTGTAAGAAAACCTTCACCTACCATATCCATATCCAGGCCCGCATGTAAAGCCAGTGCAGCAATAGTTGGCAGGCCACCCATACCATGTGCTTCCATTTCGTTGAGTGAAGTATAATCAGAAACCACCATTCCATTAAACTTCCATTGATTACGCAGAAGATCCGTGAGCAGCCAGCGGTTACCCGTGGCCGGTATACCGTCAATTTCATTGAATGAGCTCATGACAGATCCCACACCCGCATCAACCGCTGCTTTATAGGGTGGCAGATAATATTGGTACATCTTAATCCGGCTCATATCCACCGTATTATATTCACGACCTGCCTCAGCAGCTCCGTATAATGCAAAATGTTTTACGCATGCCATCACGGTTTCTGTATTGCGCAAATCTTTTCCCTGGTAACCACGAACAACAGCCGCAGCAATCAGGGAGCCCAAATATGGATCTTCTCCCGATCCTTCTGAAACCCTTCCCCAGCGAGGATCACGTGCGATGTCTACCATTGGTGAAAAGGCCCAGGCCAGTCCATCGGCACTGGCTTCCCTGGCAGCAATCATTGCACTTTTTTCAATCAAATCCGTATCCCATGAACAGGAGAGCCCTAATGGAATCGGAAAAATAGTCCTGTGTCCGTGAATAACATCCAATCCGAAGATTAAAGGAATATGAAGCCGCGTGTTTTTTACAGCAATATCCTGTGCCTGTCTTACTTTATCAGGCCCCGTAATTCCAAACAAACCGCCCACCATTCCTTTGCGGATTTTATCATCCACATCTTTGCTGACAACAGAACCGGTAACGGCACCACCCGGAGTTACGAGATTAAGCTGGCCAATTTTTTCATCAATGGTCATCTTGCTCATCAGGTTGCTGATAAATGCATCCATTTTGGCATCCTGTGCCCGGACACTCCCGGCAATTATGAATGCAATGCAGATGGTTAGAACTTTTTTCATCTTTGATTATTTTGATTAAAATATAATTATAAAATGTTATCAGAGTTCTAAAAAGTAGTTTTAGGCTTTAAGCTTTGGGCTTTAGGCTTCATTTTAATAAATATGGTGTAATTACTTTTTGCCATAACGCATATCCTTTGGCATTCATGTGCAAATTATCTTCCAGAAAAATATCCGTCATCACTGATCCGTCAGGGTTGAACATTTTATGATAAACGTCTACAAATCCGGCATGCTGCTGCAGGGAAAGATAAGTCTGAATGAGCAGATTTGCCTTTTCCATTTTTTCTTTCAGGCGGATACGGCTGGGGCTGGGTTTAATGGAGACGAATAAAATATTTTCACCAGGAAGATTCTTTCTTATTAATTCGAACAGTACACGGAAACGTTCAAACACAGTGTCAGCAGTAACGGCATCAGAAGAGGCAAGGTCATTATCACCACAATAAATCACCACTTGTTTAGGATGATAAGGGATGATAATATCAGGCGCATAAAATATTACATCCGGAAGGGATGAACCACCAAAGCCACGATTGATAATGGTATAACCCGGGAAATAACTGCTGACATCTGTCCATTTTCTAAAGGATGAGCTGCCTACAAACAGAATGGCGTTTGCAGGAGGCGGATTGATCCTGTCCTGGTTTTTAAATTCCTTTATTTCATCGGCAAATGGTTGGGCGAGACAATGACTCGTAAAAAAAATACCTGTTACTAGAAGAAATGATTTTAAAATTTTCATCTCGAACTATTTTATTGATCTGTTTTAATTTCAGGGGAACGGTTTGATTTCAAGTAATTGTTCAGAAAATATTTCAGGGATGCGGTTCTGGAGATAAAACTTCGATGGGTTTTGTTTTTTCAGAAATACCATTTTCATTAAAAGCCTCAATAGAAAAATAATAGGTTCTTCCTTTGTCCATCGGTTTAAAATAATACTGGTTATCGTTATATACCATCACATTATTATACAATTTATCCGGTGCGATGCCCCAGTAAATATTATAACCCGTGGCGCTGTTTACAGTGGTCCATTTGATAAGTGCATTTCTTGAATCATTTTCACTGCGCAATACGATGAATTGTTTCACGGTATCAGGTTTTTCTCCTGAACCTTTGCCAAAAACACGCAGTCCGCTAATAGCAAATTTACCGGTTGGCATGTGAATGTTTTCTAATTTCAAATATCGGGTATTAACAGGTTTCGATAATTCCAGATATTCGTGGGGAATGTCCCTCCGGTTATGACTTTTATCGACGAGGATTTTCCAGTTTTTACCATCTGTTGATTCCCAAAGTATGTACTGATGATAAATGCCCTGGATTTTTCCCAGAAATGATGAATCCACATCCTGGTCCGCATAGTTAATCTGAGCTGCATAAACCGTACTTGAATTTCCAAGATCGGTTTGAAGCCACTCATGTGCATTTCCCGAAGCGGCGCACCAATAAGTCCTGATATCTTCATCCACGGCGTTGTTGGCTTCGAATCCGCCGAAGGTCGACGAAACCTCCACGGGTTTATTATAATTCAACAACATCCATCCCGTGAAATTTCCATTTAAATGATTCTTTTTTTCTGAAGGAAGAAACTGTGGATAGTCGCCAAAGGCAGTGTTCGAATACAATATATCATCAGAGTCGAAACCTGCAGGCCATATGCCGATCCTTCTTTCAAAATTATTTTTCATATTCACCACCATCGTAGATATATGCCACCAGTTTTTATATGGATCCTGATAAGTGGATCCGTGACCTGCACCACGGGCAAAGCCGCCGGGTTTATATGAAAAGGGATTGCTGGCCTGATAAATGAAAGGACCCATGGGATGTTCGGAAATATATACCCCATCGCCGTAACCACGGATCTCAGTGCCTGGTCCGCCATACTGGAGATAATATTTCCCATTATGTTTATTCATCCAGGCTCCCTCGATAAATGGGTTCAGAAAATTATTATCGTTGTATTCGCCAAATCTTTCCCAGCCATGAATATCGTCGTGCAGTTTGATAAGTTCTTTATGTTCCCCGATGGGTTGTAAAGTTTTACGGTCTATTTCCCATCCGTAAATCGGATATAAATTACTTGAGCCATGATACAGATAAATTCTTCCGTCATCATCCAAAAATAAAGCGGGATCCCAGGCTCCCGCCTGGAAAGAATCCACGGCTTCCTTCCATTGATCCTGTTTTGGATTCGTGCTCATCCATATAGGAAAATTTTTAGCGTAAGTAGAACCAACTACCAGCAGAGTATCGCCGAGTACCAATGTTGCGGGTGCGCAGAGGTCATCGTAAACATGATGGTAAGGTTTTAAAAAAGAGCGACGGATAAAATGCCAGTTCAGCATATCGCTGCTCCACCAGTAACCCCATTGATTCGTGGAGAACAAATAATAATCTCCTTTATACATGGTAATGACCGGATCAGCTGTAGCACGGTGCCTGCCTGCTTCAGAGAAATTCGGAATAGGCGTGTAACCATAATCGATATTTAATGGATTGCAATACGTTTTTTGCTGGGCCTCTGCTTTTAGGATGAAGATTGCACTGAATAATAACAGAAGCTTATTTTTCATGAATTATTTACTTCATTATATATGGAGATTCAAACCCAAGTCTTTTTAATCCATTTTGTACATCAGGGATTTTCATAAACAGATTCCATATGAGGCCGGATCTGTAATTTTCTATCATGACAACAATCGGCCCTTCATCAATTGCAAGGTGTGTTTTTGCATACCAGTTATGAGATTCGCTAAAGCCATCCGAAAATCCATAAGGCCCCCAGATCTTATCGCCCAGATCATAATAGAAATGTTTCAGCGCCTGCATGGAATATTCCGGCGTGTAGGGAAATGAAGAAAGCGCTGCCGTGGGTTGAATAACGCCTAAGTCAACCTCCGGACAGTGCGCAACATAACCCTTGTAACTATCTCCGGCAGTGAGTCCCCAGCAATTCTCTCCGTAGCCTTTATATTTTTTAGGATTCTCAATGCAATAAGCCCGGTTGATCAGTGTATGATTTTTTACCTGCTCCCAATAGTCGATACCCATACTATCTTTCATTTGGTGAGGATCGATTCCCATATAGGTGTACTGTTCAAAAAACAAGGGACCGCCTTTATCATAATTTCCCAATGGCAAAACATAACCGTAATAAGTTTTACCATTTTTCCATCCTCTGTTATTTACCCAGGTATTTGTATACACTTCTTTTGAAATGGGATGCGTATGGGAAGAAGCAGCGATGATATAAGTTATCAATGCTTCGTCATATCCAAATACAGGAAAGTTCATATCAAATCCATTGTTAGGACTCCAATGCCAGTATAATTTATTATCAGACCTGACATGCGCATTCAAGTTGGCAGCCTGCCACATTTGGTTTACTCTTTTTTGAAAATACTTTTCAGGCAATGAGTTTCCGTTGAAATATTCTTTCGCAACGAGCATACCCATCATCAGATAAGATGTTTCTACGATATCAGCACCATCATCTATTCTGTCAAAAGGAATTGCTTTACCGGTTGTACCGTTTATAAAATGCGGGTAGATGCCGTGGTAGCAATTTGCTTTGATTAAAAAATCTGCAATCTTAATCAATCGTTTCAAAGCAGTATCTCTTCCAATCCATCCGCGGTTTACTGCAACCACAGTAGCCATAATACCGAAACCCGTTCCTCCCGTGGCGCAAGCTTCAGGTCCGAATGTTCCTTTACTCAGGTTAGGTTCATCATCCGCTTCATTGATATAATCCCAATAGTATTCAGCTTTAACTGTATTGTCTCTCTCCCTTGCCATACCACTGACCGGATGTGCGAACTGCCAGAAAAACCGGAATGTCTGACGTTGCACAATATCCAGCAATACCGAATCTGAAATATTTTTAACGATACCAACAAGAATGATTGAATCTTTATTTGGAACAGATGACTGCGGATTTTTCTTTTGAGGAAATGCAGTAATGATGGAGAAAAGAAAAAAAGCAGTCTGAAGCAGTTTTATTTTCACGTCCTTTATTTTTTCATCCACGGACTTTCATACCCTAATTTAGCTAATCCACTTTGTATTTCCGGTGAACTCATGAAGAGTTTCCAAAGCAGTCCGGAGCGATAGTTTTCGATCATCACAACGATCGGGCCTTCATCAATTGCAAGATAACTTTCTGCATACCAGTTTTTACTTTCGTTGAATGCATCCACGAAACCATAGTCTCCCCAGATTTTATCTCTCATGTCGTAGTAAAAATGTTTCAGCGCCTTCATGGAATATTCAGGGGTGTATGGAAAGGAGGAAAGAGCCGCAGAAGGAGTGATCGTACCGAAATCATTGGCAGGTGATTGTGCATTGTAGCCGTTATATGTATCGCTGGCAGTTAGTCCCCAGCAGTTTTCTCCATAACCCTTGAAATGATTCGGATTGATCACGCAGTGTTTATAATTGATCAGTGTATGATTATAATTCTGCTCCCAGTAATCGGCATATTCGTCTTTCAACCCATGCGGATCAAGTCCCATAAAACTATAATGCGCGAAAAAGAGCGGACCACCATAGTCAAATCCAAGGGGTAGTTTTATTCCATAATACAATCTTCCGTTGATGAAATGATTACTTACGGCCCAGCATTTATGATACACATTTTCCGTAATCGGATAGGTTGGGGAAGAAGCTCCCAGTATATAAGTAATGAGACATTCATTCCAGCCACGGATTTCTAAATTCATTGCCCAGCCATTGTTGGGACTCCAGTGCCAGTACAATGAATTGCCCATGTCGCGCTGGTGCCAGTTCCATTCAGCACCGGTCCACAGCCATTTAATTTTATTCCTTAATTGATTTTCTAGCGGGTCCTGCCTATTGAAATACTGTCGGGCACAAAGAAGACCTTCAAAAAGATAGGAAGTCTCGACGATGTCGGCACCGTCATCTTTTCTAGAGAATGGAATGGTTACGCCTGTCGCCCCATTGAGCCAGTGCGGGAAGATGCCGTGGTAACTGCTGGCCTTTAATAAAAAATTAACTTCTTTCAATAAATGCTTAACTGCAGTATCGCGGGTGATCCAGTGACGTTCGGTAGCAACGATGATAGCCATGATACCGAATCCGCTTCCACCAATCGTGACGACTTCATTACCGTATGCCGGCGTGGTGTTGGATCGCTCACGTGAGAGGCCACTGACAGGATGGGAGAAGTCCCAGAAATATTTGAATGTTTGTTTTTGTACGACGTCAAGCAGGGCACTGTCGGAAAGGGTTTTTCTTTCTGATGCAGTGGTTTGGGGAACCGGAGTTAGAACCTGGGAATAGGAAACGAGGGAAGTCACGCTTATGAACAGCGTGAGGATTCCTTTTTTAGAAAGAAAATACGGCATAGCAGTATTAATTCAGATTCGGACTTGAAAATCCGAGATTCTTCATCCCGGTTTTTACTTCTGGGCAACTCATGAAGAGGTTCCATAAAAGACCTGACCGATAATTTTCGATCATGATAATTTCAGGACCCTGATCTATTGCAAGGTAAGAATTCGCAAACCATACATTTGTCAGGTTAAACGCATCAACGAATCCATATTGTCCCCAGATTTTATCACCCAGCTTATAGTAAAAAAAATGAAGTGCATTCATAGACTGAACCGGTGTATAGGGCAGGGAAGAAATGGCCGCGGTGGGGGAAATGACTCCATCGTCGTTTGTTGGTGAATGAGCGGAATATCCGCCCTGCTCATCACTGGCTGTAAGTCCCCAACAGTTGCTGCTATAACCGTTAAAATTATGAGGATTTGCTACACAGAAATTGTAATTAATAAGTGAATGATTCTGATCCTGCATCCAGTAATCAGCATAGGCGTCACTCAGATTATTTGGGTTGATTCCAAGGAAAGAATAGTGGGCAAAAAATAGCGGTCCTCCAAAATCAGGCCCCAATGGAAGTGTAAGGCCGTAAAACATTTTATCATTTTTTATAGCACCATTTAGTGCCCAGCCATTATCATATACAATTTTAGGAATACGGTTGGAGTCCACGTTAGATGATGCAGCCAGTGCATAAACGATCATTGCTTCATCCCAGCCATTGATCTGTTGATTTGTTGAGAAATTATAATCGGGACTCCAGTGCCAGTACAATACATTTTGTCCGTTTTGACGAAACCAGTTCCATTCAACGGCGTTCCATAAATTATTTATATTATTACGAAGTGTTACTTCGGTGGGATCACTGGTATTAAAAAACTGACGGGCAGTAAGAAGGCCCTGCATCATATAAGAAGTTTCTACAAGATCTGCACCATCATCCTGCTGACTAAAGGGAATAGTGGCACCTGTTGTTCCATCCATCCAGTGGGGAAAGGCGCCATGATATCTGTGCGCTTTGTTGGTTAAGAAATTGACGATGGTATCTACTCTGGCAAGACCTTGTGCACGGGTAATAAAATTTCTTTGGATGCCTACCAGGAGCGCCATTACACCAAATCCGCTGCCGCCTGTGGTTACGGTATTAGCATCTGAATTACGTTCACGGGCCATTCCGGATGTAGGGTCGCCGAAATCATAGAAGTACTTAAATGTTTGCTGTTCTACGAGGGTAAGCAGGGCACTATCTGATATCGGCGGGAATTTATTTGATGTATCGAGTGCCGTCACGATTTTGATTGTAAGCTGATTATTCAGAGCAGTACCGCCCGATGATTTTAATCCGGTTGAGACTATAAGTGTATAGTTGGTAATGTCGTTCAATACAGAAGAAGGAGTAATAATGATCGTACTATCACTGTTCGCGTAGGAATAATTGTCTGCAATAATAACACCGTTTCCCGTCAAGCTTGTATTTGGCGCTACAGTTGATCTGTCCACGGGAGATGAGAATGAAATTTTTATGTTCGTGTTTTTATTCACGTTATACATAATTACTCCATTATATACAGTGTCATTTACTGTGGAGTTCACGACAATGAAAGGACCAGACGAAGTTGGACCCGAATTGTTGTTCTTTTTACAGGAAGAAAAAATAAAAGCGGTCAGCACAAATATGAAAATCGATTTCAATGGTAGCAAATTGTATATGAAAACAAATTATCTAAGATTATAATATATATAAAAAGGCTGTCTACAATTAGACAGCCTTTTTAGTTTAAATCACTTTGATTTTATCTACCGGCTTGTCCATTAAGATATAAACCTGATACTTCAGTTTGAGTTAATGCTCTGTCAAAAACCCTTAATTCATCAAGTTGTCCTAAGTAATTTGCAGTTGCAGCTTTCTGACCAAAAAGCCCGTCTGGCCATGTACCAATTATAATACTCTGTGGCGCATCTGTAAATTTCAAATTGCCCAGGGGTGTGGTTGCAGTACCGTCAGTCCAAAGAGGATTTGGTGTAATATACTTACCGTTGGTAAATGCAGTATTCGCACCGGTTGGAACAGCATTCTGGTAAGTTGTATAGGTAGAAGTTCCACCATTATAACTAACGGTAAAAAACACCCATTTACCAATTGCTCCGGTATTAAATGTTTCCGGAACAAAAAGTGCATAGTTTGGTGCATCACCGATATCCCAGAAACCTGGATGAATTCTTAATGAATCCCCAGTCAGATTTTTGTTAGCAGGAGACTCGAATTCATTTATGAGTTCACCTTGTTGCGTAGCCCCATTGTAAAAGAATACACCCTGCGTTGTGTTCGTATCAACATTGGAAGGCAGATTGTACCAGAATGAAACGGTATAACTTGTCAGAGAAGTAGGAAAACTTGCCGGCGGAACCAATGTTGCATAAGCTCCGACTGAGCCCTGGTAAGACTTACCTCTTACTCCTGTAGTGGGATAAGTAATAGTACCCGTAGTAGTGGCGGTCAAACCACCTTTATGATCATTCATATCTCCTTCGAAGGGCCAATAAGCAATAAGGGCATCTGTAGCCACAGAATCTGAAGATGCATAACCTCCGATAAGAGTAGGAGGTGGGGGCCCACTGGAAGATTTTGAACACGATACAATGGACATTGTAGCAATTGTTATTCCCCCTATAACTAATAGTGAAAATTTGCTTTTTACTTTTTTCATACTTGTTAATTTTTACTTTAATAATGAATAAATACTGGCTTATGTTTAATTAAATCTTCCTGCAAATCTAATACCCTATATTTTGTGTAAGTGTCCCTCCACTGACAGCTATTTCGGATGATGGAATTGGTAAAATCTCGTTGATGCCTGCTTTAAAGCTTTTTCCTGATGCCTGCATAATTTGTGCCGCACGCCCCTGCCTTACTATATCCCAAAATCTATCATGTTCCATTGCCAGCTCCACTCTGCGTTCGTTCCATATAGCTGTACGCAGATCTGATTGAGAAGTTGCCACAGTAGGTGGCAAACCTGCCCTGTTTCGTACAAGATTCAGGTTCATAATGGCACTGGATGAATTGCCTAATTCGTTGTCAGCTTCCGCTTTAATTAAAAGTACTTCAGCATAGCGCAGTATATGCACGTTTTTTTGGCATAACCCTCGATTATTAATAAAGGATTCAATTTGTGCCTTGGCACCACCCGGAAGGATCTGACTATGATAGGCTTTATAATTGTAATATGTATGAACTCCTAATAGGGTGGGCACCACAAATCCGTCAAATAAGGTATCAGGTGGTGCTGAAGCTGGTAGATCTATGATAGTAGCTGCTTTCCTCAGGTCTCCGGCTTCATAAGCACCTGCAAGATTTGCAGTCGGCATGTCGAGTCCATAGCCGTCATCACCTAAAGGCTGATTAAAACCCGGATTATTCCAGGGAGTTGTCGGTGTACCCATACCATTATCCTGTCTCGGTCCTTGAAATTCCACATATTCAGGAATTCCATAGTCCACATTTCCATATAATCCTGTCTCCACTTCAAATATTGATTCGGCACAATTGTCCCCCGCCTGTCGCCAGAGAATCGAATAATCCGGCATCAGTTGATATTGTCCTGAATTAATCACATCCTGTGCCAAACTATCTGCTACTGTCCAGTTTTTCAAATACATATCGACTTTCGAAAGTAGTGTTTCCGCTGCGCCTTTCGTAGCCCGGCCCACAGCCGTGGCCGATTTTAACGGTAAATTGGCAACAGCAAATTGCAAATCGGGAATGATTCCCTTATAATAAACATCACTCAATGATGCACGAAAATAAAACGAACTATCCTGGTTACGCGGACCGGTAGGAACGGTTAATACCAGCGGCACACCACCAAACATCCGAACCAGGTTAAAATATAAATAACCTCTTAAGAAACGCATTTCTGCAATTTGTGTTGTTAGTTGAGCCGGCGTTAACATTCCAGCAAGTTTCGGGAGATCTTTTATGGCAACATTTGTACGCGAGATACCCGCATAATATCCACGCCATAATCCGGCTATATATGTATTGTCAGACGTGACGGTAAAATTATCTATATCTGCAGCAAGGGGTTGATCGCTGGCATAACTTCCTTTGTCTGCATCATCAGAGATAATATTGGTAACGGTTATAAAATAAATACCATGAATGTCGTACGATCCAAAACCCGATTGCGTGGGATCAGGTGTGATCAGTGCATTGTAAGCACCGGTAACTTCGGCAGCTATAACCTGGGGGTCGTTGGTTGAACTGCCCTGTCCCTGTAACGGAACATCCAAAAAGCTTTTTTTGCATCCGGCTGCTGCCAGAGAAAAACAAAAAAGGAAAAGCAATTTATTTTTCATCTTTCTAAATTAAAATTTTCAATTCTTTATTACAATTACAATCCAAGATTTACTCCGAAAGCAAATGTCCTGATCGTCGGATAAGTATTATAGTCAATTCCTGAGTTAGTAGCCGTTGTAATCGGAATAACCGTATTGGCTGTAACAGCACCCGTATTATTAATAGTAGATGCACTGGGTAATTCAGCAGAAAAACCACCATACTTTTTTAGTGTTACGAGATTTTGCCCGTCAAAGAATATCCTGCAACTTGTTATAACTTTTTGTTTATACAGAATTTTTACCGGCAAAGTATAACCGATGATTAAATTATTGAGCCGCACAAAAGTGCCCGATGAAATAAAATACGACGAGGCAGGAAGGTTTCCGGCATTCGCTCTTGGCTGTGTTTGTGATTGATTAGTTGAAGTCCAGAAACTTGTTGCTACGGAACTTTCAATATTGTCAGTTGCCACCACCCTCGCTTGTAGCTTACCGTTATAAACCTGATTACCGATATTGGAATAAATATCGAATGAAAAATCAAAACTTTTATAGTTGATACCACCCGACATACCAACGTAAATCTTAGGTTGATATGCTCCCTGGAAGACAGTATCCAGTGGGGCAGGTGTATTTGGATTAGCCTGTTTTACACTGGTGTTATATTTGTACTTAAAGTCTCCCGGCTGAGCACCTGGTTGTAAAACGTTTCCATTGGCGTCCTTGTAGTTATTAATATCTGAGTAACTCTGGAAAACTCCCACTACCTGTCTCATAAAAAAAGAGCCTATTGGGTAACCCGCTTTTGTTTCCGTTGTAAAATATCCGTTTATATTGCCATCAAAAAATGGTATTCCTCCATTCAAACTGAGCACCTTATTTTGATTATAGGAGACGTTGCCCCCGATAAAATATGAAAAGTCTTCGTTTATTCTATCATGCCAGCGGGCAGAAAACTCCAGACCTTTATTATCAATTGAAGCGGCGTTGGTTAGTACATCTCCTGCTGTTATGTTACTGCTCGGATTAGCCTGGCTTCCAAAAGTACCCGGCACCTGCACATAAATTAAGGCGTTGTCGACTCTCTTATCATAAACATCGAATTCCCCGGTAAGTTTTCCTTTAAGTATAGCGTATTCAAATCCTAAATCAGTTTCTTTCGTAGTTTCCCATTTTATATTGAGGTCTTTAATTTGAGGAGTGATAGATCCCGTTACTGACCCGTTGGCAGAACTACCGCTGTTGAAAAAGTAAGGAAGATTTGAGATATTAGTTGGCACAGATCCATCGGCCGGAACATTGGAGTTACCCAATTCGCCCCAGCTTGCTCTGATTTTCAGATACTGAAATATTTGCTGGTTCTGCATGAAGTTTTCACTCGTCATAATCCATCCGGCACTTACTCCCGGAAAATAACCCCAGCGATTTGCCTCATTGAAAACGGAACTGCCATCTGCGCGAATGTTGGCGTTTAATAAAAATCTGTTGTTATAACTGTATGTTACTCTGCCGAAGTAAGAAGCGGTTGTATTTTTCTGAACGGAACTGCTGTTTGATTGTGTTGACTGGTCACCGTTTTGTAAATACCATTCACTTTCAACGGGAGGCACTTTATTTCTGGTGCCGGAGAAACTTGTTACATAATATTCCTGAGCTTCTGTTCCAGCAAGAACTGTCAATTTGTTTTTTCCAAATTCACCATTATAAGTGAGGGTATTGCTCCATACCCAGCGGGTGGAATTTAAACTGGCAACAGTCAGCGTACTCAGATTCGGTCCCTGGCTGCCTCCGGTAACATTAAAAAATGTAGTGTCGTTGGGATGCGCGTAAGTGTATGAGCGATCATTATAAAATTCCAGTTCGGCTCCAAAGGTTGATCTGAAAGCGATGGATGATACGGGTTTTATTTCAAGATAAGCACTTCCTTGCAATTTATTTGTTTGACTCAGATCATTTACAATCTGCGCATCCAACACAGGATTTCCGACATTTTGATATTGGGAAGTGTTACCGAACTTTCCATTTACCATGGCCGGTACCAACGGCGACGCACGATATGCATCTTCAGTTATACTGTTCACAGGTACATTTTGAGCAGTCTGACCGGCAAAAGAAAGTGTCGTACCTATTTTCAAAAAAGATGCCGGCGAGTATTCATTATTAAAACGTATAGTGTACCTGGAATAATCATTGTTGATGATCACACCCTCATTAGTTTGATAACCGATACTCAATGCATACTTGTCCTGCGTACTGCTGCCTGCAACCGATATATTATAATTTTGATAGAAAGCCTTCCGCAACACTTCATCATACCAATTCGTGTTATATCCGGTATTGGTGACCGGCAGACCGGTGGCTGCTTCCTGATAGTTGATATATTGAGTGGCATTAGCCATTGGAACTACATAGGCAGCCTGCTGGCTTCCAATATTTGCAGAGAAGTTGACCTTCATTTTCCCAGAACCCTGTCTTGTTGTAATTAATATTACTCCATTGGCACCTCTTACACCATAAATGGAACAGGCTGACGCATCTTTTAATACATCAACAGAAGTAATATCAGCAGTATTAATATTTGTGATATCATCCGTCCAGATTCCGTCAACAATATAGAGTGGGTTTCCTCCGGCTAATATGGAACCGGATCCACGTATCACCACCTGAGGTAAACTTCCTGGTTGCCCACTGCTGGTTACCTGTACTCCGGCAACCTGACCCTGAAGCGCTTGTGTCGCAGTTAATACAGGCTGCTTTGACAGCTCATCACCTTTTACATGTCCAACTGCACCGGTAACGTCTACTTTCTTTTGGGTTCCGTATCCTATAACAACAACCTGATTTAAATTATTTGTTGTAAGGATCATATGAACATTTAACGTAGTTTGGTTGCCCACATTAATTTCCTGTTCGGCATAACCGATGGAAGAAAAAACCAGGATTGAATTTGCAGGAGCGGAAATGGTAAACATTCCGTTGGCATCTGTGGTTGTTCCGGTTGTAACTCCTTTTATCGTGATAGAAACATTGCTAAGCACTTCGTCTTTCTCGCCAGTAACTTTTCCTTTAATAATATTATCCTGTTTTACATCCGAAGACGTAATAACAATTAATTTATTGTCGAGAATTTTATACTGGAGATTAGTTCCTGCGAAAATACTTTTCAACACCTGGCTGATATCCGCGTTATCTGCATCTACGTCCACCATTTTATGTATGCCCGGCAGTCGACTGTTGAATAAAAAATGATACCCGCTTTCTTTTTCAAGCGTGGAAAAAACCTGGTTTATCTCCACATTTTTCATATGGATAGAAACCGGCGGCTGTCCGGATGCCTTTGCAGATAACTGCAGCAATGCAATAAAAACCAGCAGTAAACTGCATTTCATAAATGATGAGATTTTCATTTTGGCTGAATTGATTGAACGCCTTTAATACCATTATAAATAAAGACCTGATTGCCTTTTATTTCATAAATAAAATCTTCGATTGACTTTTCTGCAGTTAAACGCAGTGCGTCCAGGGCCTGTGCTACCGTTTCATCTTTAAAGCTTCCTGTAAAATGAATCGTATCGAGTGAACTGTCTGCCACATGAAATGAAACCCCGTATTTTCTTTCCATATTCTTCAGCAATTCCTGGAATGACATATCATTAAAATATAAACGGTTTTGCATCCAGCCAGTTTCTTCAATGGTACTGTCAGACCCATATCTGATAAGGTGCTGTATACTGATGAATGGTATTTGTGTAGCTGCTACCTTATTGATACTAATGTTAGAAATAGTTTCCGTTTTATCTATAATAAGTTTCTGGTTGGGTTTGAGAATAATTTTTTTTGATGACAAAGAAGGGAATGTTACTTCAATACTACCCCTGATCAGACTGGCCTCAATCGTTTTTTCTCCCGGATATGATTTTATATTAAAAACTGTTCCAAGTACTTTGATATTTATTTTGCCTGTATGAATGATGAAGGGCTTGTTTGGATTCTTCGCTACATCGAAATATGCTTCACCGCTCAGCGTTACTTCTCTCAATTTGTTTCCAAATAATGAATCGTAGGTAAGACTGCTGCCGGCATTTAGCCAGACAGTGGTTCCATCCGGAAGCAGGAGATTTGTTTTGGATCCGTTACGCGTTACAACTTCCCAGACCGGTTTTTGAATAACAGCAACCGGATTATGGTAACTGTAAAAATAATATCCAAGCGTGATCAGGAAAAATCCTGCAATTGTAAATGCAAGTGTTTTCCAGTTCATGAAACGAAGTGGAGTTTCAGGAAATTCATCGATGGATAAACTATTTTCCATTGAACCCATGTCGATGCCTTTGGAAAACATTCGATCCATATGCTTTTGAAAAGCTATTTCCGACAATTCAGGTTTTTGTTCAGATTTCTTTTTCCACATATCGTGCAATGCTTCCAGGGAATAATGCAGGTCGGGATCTCTGCGCAGGATTGTTTCCAATTCCTTCAATTCACCTGAAGAGGCTTCACCAGCCAACTTTTTAGCGATTAGATTCCATATGTGATCGTTATCCATGCAGGAAGGTAGATGGAGGTAGGACAGGTAAATTCGCGTTTACCCCCAAAGCAAGTAAAAAAAGTGTGAGAGTGTGAGAGTGTGAGAGTACTGCGCCCGCAGAATCCCGCCTTGGCGGGAGAAGGTGGGTGGGAGTACTTTGCCCGCCGTAGCAAAGCGAAGGCGGGTGGGAATGTTCTCTAAACTGCGTTTAATGTACCGCGTGAAAATAAATCTTTAATGATAACCCGCGATGACAGGAATGCTGCGGCCGATATCGAAATGGATGGAACTACTTATTTTTTTAAGAGCAATGGCCAACTGGTTCTCAATGGTTTTTTCAGAAACCTGCAGTATTTCTGCAGCTTCCCTGTATTTGAAACCATATTCCTTTACAAGTTTGAAAGAAAGTTTGCAGCGCGGGGGCAATTCTTCCACAACTTCGTGAATGCGACGCATCATTTCGGCGCTGATCATACATTCCTCAGGATCAGGAGCAGGGTGAACGAGCCTGGTTTTATAATCTTCAATATCTGCGTGATGCTGCCTTTTCTGTTTTTCAAGCTGGTTAATACTTAGGTGGCGCGCAGATACAAAGCAATAGACGCGCAGATTTTGAATCTCTTCCAGCGTTTCCCTTTTCTCCCAGATCTTCATAAACAAATCGGAAACAATTTCTTCGGCCAGTTGTCGGGATTTAATAATTCCTGTTACAAACTGGATCAGGGAGGGATAAAAACCAGTAAATAATTCCTTGTAAGCTAGCTGGTCATTAAACCGGCTGATCCTGGTTTGCAGATATTTTATTCTTAAGTAAGCAATCGATGGCATTTAAAACAGTTTGGCGGGGAACAGACAAGTTACAAATAAACTGAACATATTGATTGACCATGTTATGCAATTATTTGCTGCATTTAAATGATGAAGATGCAGAATATTTTAATCATGACACTGAAAGCTATATTTTTGCAGCTGCCTGAAAAGGCGGGACCCTTAGCTCAGTTGGTTAGAGCATCTGACTCATAATCAGAGGGTCGCTGGTTCAAGCCCAGCAGGGTCCACGAGACAGTCATTATTTAAAACACATTGTATTTCAAAGGCTCACGGCCATGGCTATGGGCCTTTTTTATTGATTGCTTTAACCTTTTATTAACCTCAAGGCAAATACATTTGTCACACAATTGAAATTATGAAGAAGCTCGTTAGCATGGCATTGCTGATATTTTTGGGTCATGCTGTTTTTGCCCAGTCCGATACAACAAAAGACGGGAAGAAAAAAGTCACTTATGCATCCCTCAACTTGTCAAACCGGGCTAACGATCATTTTATGATTGAATTCAGTTATGACAATTGGATAGGCAAAACCGATTCTATGAATACTACGGGCTTTTCCCGGGGATTTGCATTTTATTTCATGTATGATCTTCCATTTAAAAGCGACCCGCATTTCAGTGTGGGTGCAGGAATCGGGATCGATGCCAGTAATATATTCTTTAGTAATACCGTAGTGCTGGTAGCTGTACCGGGAAATCAGACACTGGCTTTTACAAGTACGCTTAATTCAGATCATTATAAGAAATATAAACTGGTACTCACCAACCTGGAAGTTCCATTAGAACTTCGGTATGCATTTCATCCGGAGAATACCAATAAAAGCTGGAAAATCGCCCTGGGATTTAAAGCGGGCGTTTTGCTGAGCGCTTATACTAAGCAGAAAGACCAGCTTAATTCAGCCGGCCAGCTGGTAAATTCTGCAATCGTTAAATATAGTTCTAAACAATTCTTCAACGGCGGCAGGATTGTAGGTACTGCGCGCGTCAATTATGGTTGGATCGGTGTTTTCGGACAGTTACAACTGACTCCATTACTTAAAGCCACAGCCGGGCCAACTGTCAATCCTTATTCAATCGGGATTGTATTTAGCGGACTTTAATAGGTTATGGGGTATGGGTTATGGTGTATGGATTATTCCTCACAACCCATAACCTATAATCCATAAACCATCCATCATATCCGTCTTATCTTTAAACAAATTACACCGAATTGCCCTTAGAGCGACATATCGTGCAGCCGGAAGAAAAGGCTGTTTTAGTAGCAGTGATGCAGCAGGAGCAGACCGAACAACAGGTAAACGAATACCTGGATGAACTTGCCTTTCTTGCCGAAACCGCAGGGGCGAACACCGTAAGGAAATTCGTACAGAAACTATCCCGCCCTGATAGTAAAACCTTTATTGGCAAGGGAAAACTGGAAGAAATCAAGTCCTTTATACAGGGAAAAGAAATCCGTGTAGTGATTTTTGACGATGAACTGTCCGGTTCACAGATCACTAATATTGAAAAAGTACTGGACACTAAGACGATCGACCGGTCAGATCTTATCCTTGATATTTTTGCGAGAAGGGCTAAGACTGCCCAGGCACGCTTGCAGGTGGAGCTGGCACAGTACCAATATTTACTACCCAGGTTGAGAGGGATGTGGAAACATCTGGAAAGGCTGGGAGGCGGCATTGGTACAAGAGGTCCCGGTGAAACTGAAATTGAAACGGACCGTCGTATTGTGCGCGATAAAATTACCCTGCTCAGGAAAAGACTCAGGGAAATTGATAAACAGGCCCAAACCCAGCGAAAAGAAAGGGGGGAGCTCGTTCGGGTTGCACTTGTCGGATATACCAATGTGGGCAAATCTACCCTGATGAATTTATTAAGTAAGAGTGATGTTTTTGCAGAAAACAAATTATTTGCGACCCTGGATACCACGACGAGGAAAATGGTGTATGAAAACATGCCTTTTCTTATGAGCGATACGGTAGGTTTTATAAGAAAACTGCCACATCATCTGGTGGAAAGTTTTAAAAGTACCCTGGATGAGGTAAGGGAATCGGATCTGCTGCTTCACGTGGTGGATATATCCCACCCGAGATACGAGGAACAACTTGGAGTGGTAAACAAAACCCTGCAGGAAATCAAGGCTTTTGACAAGCCGGTGATTTACGTTTTTAATAAGATGGACAAGTACGAGGAATTGAATTTTGATGAATGGCTTGAAACAGGAACCCGGGAGGAATTGCTGAAAGAACTCAAAAAGAGATGGGAGGATGAAACGCAGTCAGTCTGCGTTTTCATGTCGGCCACCGAACGTTCAAATGTCGATGGGCTGCGGGATGCATTGCTTGGCAGAGTTAAGGAACTTTATAAAGAAAGATTTCCATACAGAACGGAATTCCAGTATTAGATCAGCTTTGGAATAATATCAAACGGCTGATTGATTCTTACCATCTCCATACGAAGTCCATCATTTAATGGACATCGTATGGAGATGGTAGCCTGGAGATAGGGATCTGTTAGTACTCCAAAAGCCTTTTATCAGATCAGGGCAACAATTATTCTACTTTCCAATCATATTCGTTCGACAATTCTTCGTGAAATCGCGAAGAATCTTCGTGCTCCTTCGCGGTTTCTTCGCAGATTCACGAAGAAACCACGAAGAGTGGCTAATGTAGACGAAGAAACACAGATGACATGGGTCGAAATATAGAAGGAATGTGGCAGGGTAGTCTAATAAAAGAGTTGAAATTATGTTCTTTTTTTTGTTCAATTCTGATTTTGCCGGACACTAAAAAAGCGTATTTTTGCAGCCCTTTCCAGAAAAACTGGTTGGGAGATTCCCCTTTAGCTCAGCTGGTTAGAGCATCTGACTGTTAATCAGAGGGTCGTTGGTTCAAGTCCAACAGGGGGAGCCAGTACAGGCAAGGGTTTTAGCGAATATGCTGAAACCCTATTTTTTTGATTTGCAAACAATTTGCAAACAAATTCCACCGTTGGATTTTAATTGCTTCGAGTGCTCCTGTCATAATCCTCTCGTCGCAAAACTTAGAAATCTCTCAGTAGGATGGTTAGTTATATTTGTAGCAATTAATTGTATAATGGCAAGATCAGATTTACTGTTACAGTTAGTTCAATCCGGTAGCCGAGGAGATAAAAACCTTTTTAGAAAAGTGGTTGAAGCAATTATTGTCGAAGAGAGGTCTAAACAGCATAAAATCTTTGCAGATAAACTTCAAGAAAGCCTCAGTCTGATAAACTCTCAAGGCGACAACAAACATTTACTCCCGAGCAGTAATGGGAAGTCTCTAGACATTAATAATTTAATCTATGAGATAAGTCCAATAATCCGGTTCGAGGATCTTGTAATTAACAAAACCATTTCAAAATTATTTCAAGAACTGATCGAGGAACAAAATCGAGCCGATTTATTAAGGTCATACAATATTGAACCAAGAAATAGACTACTACTAATTGGGCCGCCAGGTAACGGAAAAACTTCCTTTGCTGAAGCATTCGCAAACTCTTTAATGATTCCACTTTTGACTGTTAGGTATGACGGAATTATTACAAGCTATCTGGGAGAGACTTCCACGAGACTCAGAAATCTTTTTGACTATGTAAGAACTCAAAAATGTATTTTATTTTTTGATGAGTTCGATTCAATTGGAAAAGAAAGAGGAGATATTCATGAAACGGGAGAAATAAAACGGGTTGTATCATCATTACTTCTTCAAATCGACAAACTTCCCAGTTATGTTATAATTATTGCAGCAACCAATCATCCAGAACTTTTAGACAAAGCAGTATGGAGACGTTTTCAGGTCAAGGCCAATCTTCCGAAACCAACTAAACAAGAAATTCAATCATTCCTTTTGAAATTTGCATCAAAATTCGAATTTTCATTTGGTGTAAATCCATTAATTATTTCGAAAGCTTTACTGGGGTTAAGCTATTCGGAAATAAATGATTTCTGCGATTCTGTATATCGAAAATATATATTGAATTTACCTACTAATTATTCTATAAAAAGAATAACAAATGAAGCGCTACTTGAATTGAAAAATTCATATAAACCCCAAACATCCACAAATGGCTGAAAAACCTTTATTGATTTTTCCGACAAGAACACGAATAGGTTTTCAAAAAGGAAATGGGGGCGAAGAGAAAGATCTAAGTAAACCTAACAAATCATTTCAAAATTCGAGAATTGAGGTATTATATAAAAAGATTAGTGCGGCACTTGAAAATAGAAGATTTGAAATACAGCAGAATGCCGACAACGCCCCACCCGAAATGGTCTTGGTATTCGAGACCAGAGGTTCAATAAAAGATTTTTTTATTGTAATTAATCATGTACCTGATTTTAAATATCTTGGGGAATATGAGGATTATTTTGATCCAACACCTGAATTTTACTATGAAACAAACAAGGAAAAAAAAGTACCTGGAAAGCTTTTTTTCATATTGACAAACGATGACGCCCTAAAGCAAATGAGATCTCTCTGGGGCGTTTGGAAAAGTAAGAAGCATGAATTTAAGCGAGGCACAGCAAGATGGGGACCTCTTTTTAATTTGCTTGTAGATATTCGTCCATGGAGTGTCAAGGATCGTATAGAAGAAACAGGAATTATAAATGATTGGAGACAGAGAGTAGAACTTAACCAAGAAGTAATTCCGTTTGAACTAGAAATGTGGTTTCGAAAAAGTTCAGGACAGAGGCAAATTATAAAAGATAGAATAATTAATTATCTAAATCAATCACACGCTAGATTATTACAGGAATGCATAATCGAAGAAATTGGATATCATGGAATGTTGGTTGAAGCACCAATTAGCATATTCAGTTCATTGTTAAATGAAAACGATGTTCAATTATTTAAAGCAAATGATGTGATGTTTTTTAAACCCGTTGGCCAATCTATTTTAAGACATGATGCCGTCAATGAGGTCATAACTGATAATTCAATTATTCCTCCTTTTGTTGAAGAGTACTCGCCCATATTGTGTTTGTTAGATGGACTGCCTTTACAGAATCACAGAATGCTATCGAATAGAATAATTGTACATGATCCGGATAATATGGAAAATAATTATCCAGCCGCTCAGCGAAATCATGGCACAAATATGGCTTCGATATTAATTCATGGCGATTTAAATGAAGGAAATATTCCGCTTAAGTCAAAAATATTAATAAGGCCTGTAATGAGATATAAACCTTTTCCGGGTGGAGGGGGAGAAGAAACTTTAGTAGAGAATGGACTAATTGTAGATTTATTTCATAGGGCAGTAAAAGAAATACTTGAAGGTAATAAAACAATTCCCGCGACGATGCCGACCATTAAGGTATTCAATATTTCTCTTGGAGATATTAATGCCGTTTTTCATAACACAATAAGTGCCTGGGCGAGGCTATTAGATTGGCTTTCAGAAAAATATAATATTTTATTCGTTATAAGTTCTGGAAATGTAACTGAAGATATTCTATTTGAAAATTTGAATCAGTCGTTTGACGAACTATTGGCTAATCAGGATGCATTAAATAGAAAGGGAATAAATATATTATTCTCTAAAAATAGATTTCGAAAATTAATTTCTCCAGCGGAGTCGATAAACGCACTGACTGTCGGCTCATCAAATGATGATGCTTCCGGAGAAATTGATTTTAGACAGCGAATTCAATTATTTTCAGATAAAAATATGATTAGCCCCATATCGAGAATGGGGCTTGGTTTTAAAAACAGTATTAAGCCTGATGTATTAGCAAAAGGCGGAAGAGTTCTTTTTAGAAGACTTAATAATAATGAATTAAGATTATTACCTCAGGACTCTATTAAACCTGGTGTAAAAGTTGCTACTTCAGGTAGTACAGGAGGGGTCAATAATACGAGTTTTACAAAGGGAACTAGTAATTCTGCGGCAATTACCACTAATAGCATAGGGAAACTCTATGAAAATTTTAGATCAGAACCTGAACTGTTGCAAAAATTAACAGGGGAGTATTTTCCAGTAACCGCAAAAGCATTAATTGTGCATTCTGCTGCATTGGATTTGCAAGTCTCGGAATATATAAAATCAAGTATAGATGTTGATATTAACAAAAGAGATCTGGTAAATCGATTTTTGGGATATGGTATAATTGATCTGGAAAAAGTAGTTCAATGCACATCTTCAAGAGTTACTATTTTGGGCTATGGTAAAATACATCCTGAAGAAGGAATGTTATTTGAGTTTCCATTGCCGGATTCATTGAGTGGTACTGGATTTTGGCGAAAAATAACTTTAACTCTATCTTGGTTTACTCCAATAAAGCCAGAGAATCAATTGTACAAAACATGTAAATTATGGTTTGATTTTCCGGAAAAGGATATAGAAGAAAAGCTGCAAATTCAAAGACAATTATTTGATAATGACACTGTAAAAAGGGGTACGGTCCAACATGAGGTTTTTTTTGGAACAAGGGTATCCGTTTTTCCAGAAAATAGTAGCTTAAAAATCAGAGTGAATTGTACTGCGGACAAAACAAAAGTCAATCAATTTGATTCCATAATCAGTAAAAGTAAATCTATTAGATTTTCTTTGACTTGTTCAATTGAAGTTGATCCACAAATAGGTGTCGATATTTACAATGAGATATTAATTAAAGTAAGGCAAAGGGTACAAGCACAACAAAGAGTTTAAAACTATTGAAATATTTGAAATTTTGTGGATGAATTTAATTTAATATTTACTTTTAACTTTTGTACTACTTTGTTGTTGATTAAGAGCTGCTAATTTATCAGCAGCCATCTTTTTAAGTATACTTTGTAAGGTTATACTGCCTTTGCTTGTTAATGGTTTTGGCACTTTTTTTAGTAAGTTCTCCATGTTAAATTCGATTTCAATTTGTCTTGAAGAATTATAGAATTCTACTCCGCGATTAAAAAGTAATTTAAAATATTCATGCTCATCAATTATTTTTCTTTTCCCGGGATTTAACCATTGTTTTTTTATTGATTCATAGACAAGTAGCCAATGTTGAGAAAATAAATCATTTGAATTTATAGATTTAGATAACTTAGATATTTTTGGCTTTCTTCCAGTGTACAATCTTGAATGAATTAAATCCAAGCAAATAAGAATTGAAATGTCATCACTACTAGAAAGTACTTTATTTAATAATATCGAGTTACATTTTATTTCTAAAGATTTTAAAGACCATAATGCCCAAGAGACTTCAAATGAATGATTTAATGATAGGTTTTCATCTATTATTGAGTGCAGAATTTTACCAATCATTTTTTTTGAGATGGGAGAAGAATATATATTATAACTCAATGCTATTTTTAAAAATTGATCGATGTTACTGGGATCTAATTTTAAAAGCCCTAGTAGTAAGGATAAGAATAGATTCCAATTAGCTTTAGATATTATTACATTTCCAAATTCGAATCTACTAAGTGCATAATTAATTATCCAACTAGAATCGACGGGGTATTTTTCAACGTGGTTATTTATTATAGAGAAGTATGTTACAATTTCGCCAGAGCTCACATTCGTAAAACTATATCTTGAAATATCCGTTGTCCATTCTTTTTCGAATGAAATCGGCATTTCTTTGATTTTAACCTTGCTCTCATTTGTTTCTAAGCTAAATTCACTTAATACTTGTTGCGCTATCTTAAGAATTCTCTCAGCTTCGCCATAGTTATTTACATAAAAGTAGTAGTCATCATAATATCGTATCGCGCAATAGTCAATATTTTTGATTTGATTCCAAATCTCGTTATCTATCCTACTTCCAATTAATTCGGCGATTAAAAAGGATGTATCTGGTCCAATTGGCAAGCCTATACTTTGTTTTTCTTGGCAATTTCTTACGCAAGTATCTATTTTGTCAGACAAATCATATAAGGCTGCTTTGGGATCTGTCGAAACTACGGAAGCCCATGTATTTCTATATTGTTGTTTCTTTTTGAAATAGATTTTTGCATCGTCCTTTCCAAGAATAGCCCATGTTATGGAATGAGTATAAATGGAAGGATAGAATTGAGAGATATCAAATGTCAATTCATATCTCTTATTAAATGAGCTTTCAATGCGTTTGAATTTAAAATTGTTTAGGGAAATACTCTTAGTTTGTGCAGCCCTTTTAGATTTTTTAAATATTGGAGAGCTTTCAGAAAAATGCTCCAGCAAAAGAGATCTCTTAATATTATCCCAGTTAGAAGTTAAAATTTGACATAATTCAATAAATTGTTTTGGATGAGGAATTCCTAGTTTGCGTCTAGAAAAGATTCCTTTAGCAAGATTATATTCCAGAAGTTTAGAATTATCATATTTATTAATAAAATCTGTTTTAAATCTTTGTCGCGCAACTTGTGTTGTTTCACCAGGCTTGGGATTACTATTTGAAACCATTAATGCTGCCCATCTAGTATTGACTAGCTGGCATTTTTTTCCTAACATTTCTGTATTGAATGGCGGAGGAAGTTCTTTTGGAAAGTATCCTTTTGTGACCAATGTTTTGTAATTCATTTCGGGGTTTATGTTAAATGAATTAAAATAAAAAGTGAAATACAATTATATTCATTGAAATGAATTGAAGATTGTTTTTAATAAAGCATTCATTTCCTGCATATTTGAAGTATTACCCTTTTTTATTTTTTCTTTAAACTTTTCATGAACATATTTTTTATCTGAAATTTCACCTTGATAAAGTTTTTTGTATTCATTGTATCCTGTCCATAATACTGGAATCAATTTCCCTGCTTTTTTAAGAACATCTTCGCCTAGATATAACTCAATTCCGCAAGCCAATCCGTTAATATTCATTTTTTTTATTCCCGTTGGGCCCAAAGTTGGATAACGTATTGCTAATTTTAGGTCCGGCAATCTTAATATCTTAATATTTATGGGCAATGATTCTTTTAAAAGCCTTCCCATTTCCATCATACCTGTAGTATCGTTATCAAAAAGAGCAATTATAGGGTGTTTGATATTTGAAGCCGCAAAAGAAATTACTAATCTAACCAAGGCTGAGGCATTGCTTTCTAATTTAACGCTATATTCATCAAAGGCTATAAATTGATAATAGTTGTGTAAGTATGGATAAAGTAGTTTGATAGAAGCTGTGATAAATTCTGTATCTGATTTTCCTTCAGTCAGAACAATTATTTTTTCTATTTCAATATTTTTGGCTTCTAGTTTTTTAACCCACCCGCCAGTAATTACTTCAGTTAAATTGTATTCTATAATATCTTCATCATTTAACAGCCCGATTAGTATATACAAATAATCGAATGTCGATTGGCCTATGACGCATAACTCATTTGCAACCAAACTTTCCCTAAGATTAGTATTAAGTTCATCGTAATTTATAATCTTATTCTTAAGTATATAATTTACTTCTTTAATGTAATTTGTGAAACTAACTTTTTCTATTGAGAAAGAATAGCCATAACTTTCTTTGGCTATTTTTTTAGCTGAATTGAAATCATTTCTAGCTCTTTTTAGCGACGCACCAAATATTTGTAATCGTTCTTTGCAAATTTTTGCAGATTTGACGAAACCTTGAAATAAATAATCATTATTATCATTAATATAAGCATCGCCCCAAATAAGAATATTTCTAGAGGAATTGGGTCTCTTTTCTTCAACAAAATCATCTGGAAGAAAGATCAGCTTGACTACATCTTCAAAATAGGAATTTTTTGCCCTGCATATTGGGTATCCAGCTAATGTTAACTCAGAATAAGATCCCATAGTTTCGTTCTAAAAATTCGATATCTGGTTGATCAATTTAGTAAATTTATATGTAAATCAGTCCTTATGAGTAATAGTTTAGTACGAAATCAAGTAAGAAAGAGAATCAATTTAGATACAAATTCGGTAACACATCTACTTATTAATACCTGTTGCATCGTTTGTGGTACTACGTTTCCCGTGGCGAGAGCGGGTAAATTGTATTGTTCAAGCAGATGTAAGCAATTTGGATATAACCATCGGAGTGAGATTTTTCAGGCTTTGATGATAAGGGAAAGGGGCATAAACCCGACCACGATTTCATTTTGCATAGATGATTACAATGATTATTGCACAACCCAAAGAATGGTTAAGCGGTTTAGGGAACTCGACAAAAAGAGAAAGGATTGGGATGCAATAAGCCAAGAAATTAAACTTAGCGAGAATGCAGGTGTTCCAATTAGAAATTCTGCCTGGGATCGATATGTAAGGGACAAGCTTACAGGGGAGGAAGAAAGTGAATTGTATCATTATCAATGCAATTTGGACGAATATATTCAAGAATTGAATTTAAAAGAGTTATCAATTGAACAATGGTCATTCATAAAACATCAACATCCTGAACTTAAAAGGAACGAGTTTTTTCTATTTTTGTCATCACTGGGGAGAGAATTTATGGATCAATTAAGAATAAGAGAAGCTGACTCTGAAATAGATAATCAAATTTTTATTATTCGAAACAAGTTTATTAACCATTGCAATTTGATCGCGGAAGGAATTATTAAATTTGACAAAAATCCGGAAGTTGAAGAAAAAAAGTATTCAATGGTTTTGGAAATATTATAATAAACTATTTATATCATTAATATTTAGCTTTAATATTTTGTATTCATTCGCTCAGAATGAAAAAATTTCTCCGTCGATTATCAATAAAATTACTCATACAATTAATTTAATTAAAGGGGATAGTATTACTAAATTATCTGAGATGGTTTATTATCCATTAAGAAGAGCAAATCCACTCCCAGATATTTTTTCTGAAAGAGAATTTATTGCTTCTTACCATGTGCTTTTCGATGATGAATTCAAAAGAAGGATCTTTACCGACAGCATAAATGACATTTTTTTTGCTGAAGGAAATTATGCAATGCTTAACGGCGAGGTTTGGTTTGATGAGAATGGGAATATAATTGCTATGGGTTCCTCCACTTCTGAGAAAAAAATCCAAGATGCCTTAACAAAAAAGATTTTTGACTCTATGTATCCTGGGATTAAACCCTGGATCAGAAATTGCTTGGTTATTAAATCTGATGGATTCTTAGCCCGAGTTGACGAGACAGAAGATGGATATCGCTATATCTCCTGGGGAAAGGGTAAAACTATTTCAGAAAAACCTGATATAATATTGTACAAAGGTGACAAAGATTTCATGGGGACTCAGGGAGGAGTGCAGTATACTTTTAAAAACGGAGATTGGTCTTATTTAGTTGTGGACGACTATCTTTCGGAGAGCCCAGAAACGGAGGGTGTGCATTTGCATTTACTCTATAAAGGGAAAGAAAAAAAATCTTATAAGTGTGAGGAGCTAAAGTGACTGGGGTTAATCTATTATCTGAACCATTTTCAGCTCTGGCAATCATTTGACAGGGACCTGACCCGACATCACATCGCAAGGATTCAGCTATATTTAGTTATAGCTTGTACACCTGTACTACCATCATGATTTTTAGTATGTTATGAGTCAAATAAACGGGTATAAGGTATACTCCGAAAGAAACATCCTTAGATTAAATAAATTCATTGTACACCATGTACTCCTATTGTACTCCTCAATTTTATTTTTTTATTGAGGTAAATCAGTTTTAGAATACATGGAGTACATGTTTTTTGAATTTTACGAAACCACGAATTCTTTGGAATCTGGTATTATTTCACGCATATCTTCTGGCAAAAGGTTCATATCGAAGAATAAGAAGGATTTTTTTACACCACCTACTGTAGCATAGTGACAACCACCGTTATGGGTGCCAGGGATGAAGGCCTTATCAAGCTTTAAATAAGAGCTTAGGGTTCGGTCATCCAATATGTTTGACAGCTTCCTTTTAAGGCAATAATCGCGATATAAATCAGCAACAAACTGTATTCTGATACCGATGCATATCCTGTTAGTTTTTTTATCTTTCCGGAAAATGTAATGAGTGCTTGCCCTCATGACATCATTATTTTCAATCAATAATTTAACAACGCTCCAAAACTGATTAATTTCTGTAGTAGCATTGAGGTGTTCCACCTGGCCGGCAATGATGTTCTCAATTTCTTGCATGATGTCCCATTTTATGAACGAAAAATCATACACGCCCGATTTTTGAAGTATTAAGAAGGGGGTAATAATAGATGCATAATTATTTATTATCCTATCGGCTATTGTTCGACCTGCAAACCTGGATCGTAATTGATGGTCTACCTCGGAGAACGTCTTTTGAAAGTTCTCCCTTATCAATTTATGATGATTAAAGAGCTGGCCTGTTAAGTGAGTGAGGCCGCTTTCCTGAATGAGCCTTAGCTTTTCGAATTTTTGGACTTCCTCCTTTTTAAATTCAGTTTGTCCAAATTCTAACAGTATACATCTGGAAAAAAGGGCATTTTCCCTCGTAGGTAATTGCTGACCGGTCAAAACGAGCGATGATAGAACTGATGTTGTGTGCGTTTGGTTGTCGTTAGATCTTTTTGCCCGCTCATAACCTTCACCATCATAGATCCCTTTGAGAGTTTCGATTAAACGGGGGTCAATATCATTTTTGTATTCCTCCGCACTGACCAGAGCGTTCGCAAATTGGCCAAGTTTCCGGCTTAACGCTTTTTGGGTGCTACCCATTGATAATTGAATGGGTTTCTGCTCGTCCCCAAAAAATAACATCAAACCTCTCCGGAAAGTACTTTTACCGCTTTGTGGCTTACCAGACAAGAATAAATGTGGCATGCAATGAAGCAGGTCAAAAATAATGTCCCTGTTGGCAGCCGCAAGTACATAACATACTCCAATAAATCCTTTGACACCATATACATCAATGAACGCTTCCGCCCAATCTTCAAACTTTATGTCCCCTGGTTTGTAAACAAATAATTTTTGAGGCTGAAATTCTGTTTCATCATCCATCGAGGCATTCTTGTTTGATAATGGTAAATAAAACTGCTTTCCTCCTACAGTAGCAATACCATTGAAGTCAGGAGTATGAAATTTTCCGGAATGATCAAATATGCCATTGCAAAATGCATAGATGTCATGCCTCTTTTGATAACCCAGGTACATTAAATCAATAGCTGCTTTTTCATCTTTGAACAAATGTTCCTTTAATGCTGATAAAGCAGGTTTACTGCCATTGAAAAGATAATAGCCTTTACCCTCTAATGTTTTGCAGAACGTATCTGCATTTCGCATCGCATCTGCAGGCATATCAAACTGTATGATGGAACCTTGATTATTGATAAGTTCAACCACTCTTATAGGGTTGGTGTTGCTTTGAATAAAAAACAAAACTTTCATAGTAAAATTAGATACCAGAGTCAGTTTCTGGCCGACCTGATAATAATAGCATCCATCTTTTACTATAATAGATTTATGTTTTTCCGAACCATCCGTTGGTTTATTCTCCATGTCCAGTAATATTTTTTAGGTGATTTGGATAAATATTTATCCCATAAGATTTAGCGAGGCCAAAAAAAGATCGGATTGTTATGCCCGACCTCCTGGCTTTTAAACATTCATCGTACTGTTTGTCTGTAAACACAAGGCTATACTTTTTTGAGAATATTGAAATCCTGTGGAAAAATGGCCTTCCACATTCACCAATGCCGTCTACCAATGCAAAACCCAGTTTTAGCCATTCGTTATGATAGCTATCCGTTATGTCAATTTTCATTCTTTCGATTTGAAGAACTACACTTTCTATTTCTGCTTTAAGATTAGCATTGGAATTGACATTTTTATAACCGATCCTTTCTGGTGGAGGAGCATCTTTTAAATGAAAAACCTTCGCATCAACATTTGTATAAAGCAATGGATCATAACTCAGAAAACATAGCCTGCCTAAATCCTTACAACTGGGATCTATTTTGAGTCCGTACTTATCTCTGTAATATTTCTCTAAGGCTCTGAAGTGGGAAAGATGGTTTGAGGGATTTGTGGAAATTCTCACAAATAGTTTATAACCAGTACCAGAGGGGGAGATAAAGCCCACGAAAGTATATGGGTCGGATTTTAGGAGTTTAATAATATCCTCCAGGAGTAGCAAAGGAGGAAAGTCCTTTACGTCTAAATCGACTTGTATTAAGCCATTGTGGTGAATCGAATTTGTTAGGGCGTGGCCTTCCCGGAAAACACCACTGACTGTAATGGCGGGTAGATGAACTTGTTTAAAAATTCTTATTTCCTCCGGATCATTTATTTTTTGGAGAAGTATGCATGCCCGTTTTAATTGCGGACTTTTCTTTATTTTTTCTAAAATGGCTTCTAGCCTGGCAATTGTAGGCCTCTTATCAAACGTGTTTTTGAAAAGAGATACCTTCTCTGTAAATTTGAACGTCATTTTGCAATTTTTTTTAAACAGCATCGGGCTTCAACCGGTGCTGTTTTAGTTAAATAATAGTGGTTACTTTTTTTTAGCTTTTTTTGGTTTTATTATTAAAGCGTTGATTTCATCATTTTTCTCTGCTAGCGTTTTACGTTTTCCGGATTTAATCCACTCTTCTAATTCTTGCCTGGAGAAATAAAGCTTCTTTCCCTTTTTCATGTGAGGAATTATTTTATTAGAAACTAAACCATAAAGTGTGGGAATGGCAAGGTTTAAATATTTGGAAGCCTCTGCGATACAAAGAAGGTCGGAACCGGAATTATTTTTGGGCTCGTCTGTTAATGGGAATTCACCAAGTACTTTACGAATAGAATTTTCAATGAGTGCTTCTAACTCGGTTACTCCTAATGAATTTAAAATGATGCTTTGTTCCATGAAATGAAATATGGAACAAAGCAATAATTAATTCTATGAATTAATGAGTGGAAATTGTCCTTAGGACAATTTGGACAATTTAGACAATTCTATCATAATCGAGAATTCATCTATACACAGTAATTTTTATTAGCTTAATTCAATGAAATATGGAGGGAATAGTTGAAGTATTAAAGAAATTGTAAGATTTATGGGAACAAACTATGGGACAAAATATATCATCTAAATTTATATGCAGCCTTATACATAAACGCGAAAACTTCGGGAAATACCTAATGACATGAAACCATTTTCGATATTAGTATTTCTCTTAATTATTTCAGAATTGTATGCTGAAGCTCAGAGTCCAAAAAACATGCCTCAATATATATCATCCGGTCAATCTTCTATTTATGTTTCGACATACAATCATGCTGAGAGAATTTATAAAGGAACAATGTATTATGTTATTTGCGATAATCATTTGCAGGTTTTAAATCTTCATCTTTTTGATACGGTAGCAAGAGTTGTATTTTTTAAATCACTGACAAATTTAGAAGAAACCAATATTGAAAATTCTATAAGAAAGTTGGACACTTTAAACAACTTTTATTTTAATGCGTGTATTATGATTCTAAGCGGACAAGAATATACAATAGAATATAATATTGGTTCATTTTCCAAGACAGTTTCTTTGCATCATTACTATTTAGAGCAAATTGAGGAGCTTGTCGATCTTATTAATAAAAGCTTACCAGAGAAATATAAACTGAGTTACTTATTGAGAGATACTAAACAGGATTGTAGTTTGAATAGTTTAAAATAGTATCTTCTAGATTTAAATCGATAACTACTTCAATTCCGATGAATCTGGAATAAAGCCGAAAAGGGTTTCATGTCTAGAAAGATCTTTAATTTTCAGAGTGCTATTTGATAATGGAATTGAGAAAGTATTTTTTGCTATTTTAATCAGTAACTCATTTGAAGGGTACTTTTTCAATTTATAGTATCTTTTTCTCATTAGTAAAAAAAGAAGAGCGCTTAGAATTTGTTTGTTAGCGCCTTTCTGTGGTAACCATACCAAAGGATTATTTGAGCAAAAATCGTGGCTAACCAAAAGGGTAATAATATGATTGTATGATTTTCCATCTATAAAAATGTCTTGCAAAGTTTGATAGTCTAGATTCAAAGAATTTATTTTAGTTTTCGATTTCTTTCCACCAGGAGTACCGTTAATGGGTTTAATTAATTGTCTTCGTTTTTCCGCTATTGTCCAAATTTCATCTAATGATTTAATTTCGGCTATATAAAAAAGAGTTTGAAGCAGATCTCTTTTTTCGTCTTTGCAGAATTTGGTAACTATATCTATCAATGTAAGCCTGTCATCGAGGTCTAATGCGTTGTCAAATTCAGAAATTTTAGAATGTAGGTTACTTATTCTATAAGTCTCTGATTTTGCATTTTTGACTTTTTCCTGAAAGATTGAAATAAAATATTGCTTTTTAAGTGCATGTTTTAAACCTTCTTCAAATTCTTCAAGATATTTCTTTTTATAGCTTGCTGAATGTCTGTTATATTCTTTTGCAAAATTTAATTTCATATATGAAAGCTATTCGTCTTCTTTAAAAGCCGTTAATAAATCTGAATGATGTTTTTTCGAATCGTTTTCAAAGCTGTCCAAATAGCTTTCCGTTGTCCTAACATTTGAATGACCTAATGCTTCAGAGATGAATTCAATGCTTGCGCCTGATCTTTTAAGAACAGTGGAAAATGAATGCCTTGCTGTATAAGTTGTAACAACTTTCTCAATTTTTGTTTCTTCGGAAATAAATTTCATCCACTTATTTATTGTCTTAATTAATTGTTGAATTAAGCGGAGTTCGTTTTCGGGTGTGCAACCTTTTTCAATGATTGGGAAAATATAATTGTCAGGATTTATCTTTTTAGTCCCCCATTTTTTGATTATTTCCTTTGCACGATCGTTTAAATAAATGGATATCGGTTTAGGGTTGGATCTTGTAGCTCTTTCAGTCTTCGCTCTTAGGAAGGTTAAATATTCTCCTTCAATATTTTTATATTTTAACCTGGCTATGTCCTTAATGTTTATTCCGTTGCATAAGTAACTGAAGAGCCATAAATCTCTGGCCATTTCTATATTGCTTCCAGGTGACGGTTTATAATCGTAAATTTTCTTTATATCGGATAAGAGGAGAGCTTTTTTCGTGTTACGGCTTGTAGGTATTTGATATTTACGTTTACCAAAGGGATAAGACTCTTTGGAAATGGTTTCATCTGAAATTGATTCATTATAAACTGATCTGAGCGATCTCAGGTAAATTCCAACTGTAGTAAGGGAGTTTCCTTCTTTTATCATCCATTTCTCATAGTCTCTTAAAAATTCAGTGGTTATATCTTCAAATTGCAGGGAATCCTTGAACTTTTGGAGGGATTTTAGGCTGCATTCATAGCTTATTGCCGTGCTGATCCTTCCGGCCAGCCTCAACACTCCTATGTAATTATTATAGGCATGGATTAAATCATCTTTACTGGCAGATATTTTGAACAGCCGGTTAGCGAAAATCTTAAAGTTAAAAATGGGTAGTTTGTCGATTATATCATTAGCCTTCGACAAGAGCTTATAAAGGTCATCGCGGATATCTTTTGACTTTTTATCAGGTTTTTCTTCATAAAGTTTCGCATAATCGTCCTTACTTAAATTATACTTGGTAGGATAGTACTTCACCACTCTATTATAAATAGCCCTTAGTTTAACCGGGTATTTATCACCCGATTTGGCTCTCCTCGTATCATGTATTATTACCGCTGTAGCTCCCTTCATTTGCAAACATTTGCAAACAAACCTACTAAATATCCATTGAAATCAATAGGAAACGGGGAGATTTAAATTAGCTGAAACGCAATACTGTACTGCATTTGAGCTATAAATATTGAAAACACGGTAAAATCGATAAAAAGGCCCTTTTTTGACTGTTAATCAGAGGGTCGTTGGTTCAAGTCCAACAGGGGGAGCACAAGGCGGTTCTTAAAGAGTCTTAAAACGAATGAAACCCGCGCCAGGATAGGTTCCCAGCGCGGGTTTCGCGTTTGTACGACGTCAAAGTAAGTGCACCGTGTTCTTAAGAAGTGTTTCGTTTGTTTAAGTTAGTTGATATTTTTTTAGTTTTATAGGGATCGGATTATATTATTTTTAGTTTATCGGTTTGGTACAGGATTCTTCGCAGGTTCATATTTTGGATTTTAGTTTTCTCTCTTCTTTTCAGGATTTGTTCTTTTCTTCCCCAGTGTCTCGTCCTGAAATAGCTATACAGGTGGTCTTGACCGTCAGGCTGGCACTGAAAGAGAAGCTATATTTTTTGATTTTGCTTCAGATAAAGTAATTGGTTTACCGAGCGCACCAAGTTCATGCAGGTCGCCAAATACTTCAAGGCGGATAGATTGATCTATACCGCCAATACGAAGAGGTGCGAAGCCACTTTCTTGAATAAGTTGTTCAATATCTGCATCGATGCTTGTGTCATCAGTAGCATAGAATAAAACTTTAGCAGGTTCCAGGAATGCTGTACTAGCAAGTGAACCTCCTGAAAGTGTTCCGAGTGCTTTTGCCAGTTTTACATCTTTGGGAAGAAGTGAAGAAAGTATTTCTCCCGCAGATTGATTTTCTCCGATAATCTTTTTAAAACCACCTTTCTCGTCCGGGGCAATCGGATTTGAGGGATCAACAATAATTTTCCCCTCCAGCTCAATTGCATATGTATTGAACAATTCTTTGATCGCGTTAAACCATACAGCAAGAACAAGAATATCTGCCTGTTTAATAGCATCAGGTATTTCCGATGGCTGGGCCAGGTTTCCCAGTTGTTGGCCAAGTTTTTTTGCCTTTTCCAATTTCCGGTCGGCAATAATAACAGAACGATTACCTTTTACCAGGTTTGAAGCTACGATTGTTCCGAGATTTCCGAGACCGATTACGGCTACTTTTGATTTCTGTTTCATAAACTATTTTTTTGAGTTATGTATGCAAATATCTGACCTGGAATAAGGTTGCTCCAATGACCTTGTTTAAGAAATAGTCTTGATCCAGTTTAAGATTTTGCTGTCTTAGGAGATTTGGAAATCCGTTTCCGCAAACGGCTCAGAAACTCCGGTGTAATACCTAAATATGCTGCTATCTGTACTTGTGAAAGACGATTAATCAGATGCGGGTAGATTTCAAGAAAGGATTGATAGCGGTCCTCAGCAGTGGAGCTAATGTTTTGCAAAAGCCGCTCCTGCAAACGTATAAAACTATTTTCTAAAAGTACACGAAAGATGCGGTCAAACTTGGGCGCCCGAGTATAAAGAGTTTTCAGGTCATCCCTGCTAATCTGTAGCACAACTGTATCTTCCAAAGCATCCATATTTAGTGCAGTTGGTTTTACTCCATGGAAACTTCCAAGGTCATTGATCCAATAGTTTTCTGACGCAAATTGAAGTATATGCGTATTGCCTTTTTCATCGATTCTATATAATCGCAAGCAACCGCGAACAATAAAATATAATTGCGTGCTTACATCTCCTTCCTGTAGCACATATTGCTTCTTTCTAAAAAGGCGGGGATGAAATTTTGTTCTGACAAGTTCTTTCTCCTCTTTGTTTAAAGGAATAAGATGATCGAAGTATACTAATAATGGTTCGGTTGAAGCTTCCGTATTGTGCGGGTTCATATGCTGCGCGTTCATCTTTTATTCAATTTTCACCCATTGGTATTTTTTAACTCCTCCCGAAATTCAACTCGGGCCGTATTAGGTAAACCGTATTTTGTATATGGACCTTTATTCTTTAACAATTGTATTTTCAGTTAATTCAGTTCCCTTATATCCTTCTTCAAATTCAATGGCGATTGATTCCAGTCCTCCTTTTCTGTCGGGTACCAATACATTAAAATGCAGATGAGGAACTGTTGTGTATCCTGTCATTCCGCTTAAGCCTATTGGTTGTCCTTTTGAGACAGTATCCCCTACTTTTACAAAAGAACCATTTTTATTTAGATGAGCATATTCGGTAAAAAGCCCGCTTTTAGGATGGTAAATTGTTATATAGTTACTGTAATCAAGCCAGTCCAGAGTAGTTCCTCCAAATTCATAATCTTTAATTACTCCTACTACATAGCCATCTGCTGCACTACAAACAGTATCATTAATTTTTAAAGAAAAGTCAATTGCGTATCTCGAAAAGACAGTATTATGCGAGTGTGAACCATTGTAGCCTTGAATAATCTTATATGATCGGTTCTTTGGAAATGGCAAACTGAATTTCTCTTTAATTATTTCTTTATTTAAATCACCGAATTTGGAATCAAATTTTAAAATGATTTCTTTTTGGGTATTCAAATAGTACTTAATAATTGTATCGCTTTTTTCCTTTAAAGTTAAAGTACCGAATTTCGCTACTAAATCGAGTAACGATTTATCCGGGGCAGAAATTGAAATTCTTAAAGGACAATTCAATGGATTTTTTACTACTATTTTCAGTGTGTCATTCGTGAAAGAATAATGCGCTGTATAGTTAAAAGGATAATATTTTTCTTTCGGCAAATGGCGGTTTTTCGAACAACCAATTGCCAATCCCATTCCCAAAATAAAGAATATAATTTTTTTCATAGTTATGGCAGAATTTGCCCGTAAAGCTCAAATTTATATTAGAAGATGCAATGCCTGAAAAATATTGCTCTTCGATATCAGCCGTCTTCAGATGAATTTGCCAGGATCAATTGCGCAACCATATGTTTCATTATCCTGTCAATGTTACAAATAGCGATATGAAAAAGCTAATTTTTTGCGCGCTTTTGTTTTCATTCACCACAAGCTTTGCTCAAGTAAGGCTGGGGGCGATAATTGGCTACAACGATGTAAACCTGTCGAATATAGGAATGCCGCCTTTCAAAGATTACCAATATTATTCTTCAATTTATTCTTCCATAAACTCTTTTATGGTTGGCGCTGGAGCAGAAATCCCATTGGGTAGAAAATGGTTCTTTGAACCAGCCTTGTTGTACTTCGGGAACGGGACCCATATTTCAGAGAAAGCCTCTAATCCGGGTATAGAATTTAATATGGAGGTGAACATACACTTATATTATTTACATATTCCCGTGAGCATTCTCTACAAGACTGATCTTGTAAAGTCGGTCAAAGTTTTTGGCGGAGCCGGATTGTATTTTGCAAGAGGACTCTGGGGTACAGAAAAAGGGCAATTTGTTACGGAGGGTGGAGGTATATTGATTCAGGCTGTAGACACTAGTATCAAATTTCGAACAGGAACTTCCTCCTCTTGGCCACATCCAACATTCAATCCATATGATCTGGGATATACAATTCTTACTGGTATTGAATGGAAACAATTCAAATTGACAACCAGCATAAGCAACGGATTGATCAAAGCATATTCTGGATACAATTTCAATATGTGGAACAGCACTTTTTCTTTCTGCCTTACTTATAAATTTGCTTCAATTCCAAAGGGTAAAAGATAGGTCTGGCTTTGGCTGATTCCTTCGGCGTCCTTGCCGGGAAAGTAAATAAATATCTGTCCAGGCAACGTTTTAACTGCCTTTCATATCTTAGGTCTGTTGGTTCCATTAAAATCAGGGGGTTGAACGAAACAGATCTCATCCAGGGTTGCATAAGAAATGATACAAATGCCCAGCATACACTTTTCGAAAAGTATGCTGGCGTACTGATGACAATTTGCCGCCGATATGCGGGGGATCAGCATGAGGCGGAGGACATGCTGCAGGAAGCTTTCATAAGCATATTCAGTCATATAAATCAATTCAGGTACGCAGGTTCATTTGAAGGTTGGCTGAAACGGATTACTGTAAATGCGGCCATCAAAATTCTTCAAAAAAGGAAAATAAAGGTTGTTGGAATTACAAATGATCAGCATGAACTGATATCGCCTGATTTCAATGTTCTTTCTGATTTGAGCGCCGAAGACCTGTTAAAAATCATCAGTCAATTGCCCGATGGATACCGGGTGATTTTCAACTTATATGCGATTGAAGGGTATTCACATGATGAGATAGCCGGAATGCTGAAAATTAAAGCCGCCACAAGTCGGAGTCAGTTATCCAAAGCGAGGGCAATTCTCAAAGAGAAGATTAATTTTTTACAAAAAATTCCAGGTTAATGATTTCAGATAATCAAATAGATAAATTTTTTAATGACCGGCTACAAAACCATCCATCTGCGGTTCCTGCGGATATGTGGAACCGGATCGTTGAAAAAAAGAAAAGAGACAGGATGATATGGTTGTTTTTTCTCCGTCTCTTTGCATTTATCATTTTGTCTTTAACGCTGGCAGGGGGATACTTTATTTTTAATCAGAAGAAATCATCTTCGGCCATCGGAATGGACCATACGAAAATTAATCATGCGCCAATTATTACCATTACCAGTAAAGCCATTGTTTCAAATTTACCTGCTGGACAGGATCAAATGAAGATTCCACAAATAAGAGAGAGTAATAAAAAAACGAATAAAAAGAAGAAAACCCGAATCAATTATCTGAACAAATTAGACTATGCGAAAAGGAATACTCAGTATGGTGAGGTTTCGTCCAAATTTAATAATATATCGAAAACCCAATCCGATCAAACAGACTTGGCTACTCCAACAGATTCCAATGGTGTAAAAGTAAATAACACAGAAGATAAAAAAGATAGTGTAGGTAAAAGGCCTTTTGTAAAAGCGGTCGCTCCTGTTATAAAGGTGACTTCCCCAGACTCCATTCAAAATAAAGATTCAAAGAAATCAGAAATAAATAACAATTCGAACAATCGGAAATGGTTTCTGGATTTATTTGCTTCTCCGGATTATCCTTTTGTATCTCCCCATGAATATGAACAATCGAAGTTATCTTATACCCTGGGTGTAAGATTAAACCGGTCTTTGGGGCAACATTTTTCTCTCAAAACCGGTATTCAGTATTCCCGGGTAAATATAGGGGGCGATTCACTTTTACTTCACCTGATGCGTTTGGATCTCCCTGTTTTAGCCGGGTATTCGGTGGGGAATGAAAAACTAAAAACTACTTTCAATGGAGGCGCGATTCTGAATCTATATTCCTGGCTTCCGGGAAACAACCCGTCTGACTTTTTTAAAACCAATACAGGACTGAGTTTATACCTGGGTGTGAATTTTGAAACAAAGCTCAATGAAAAATTTTCATTGTTTGGTGAACCATACTATCGGTACCAACTCACATCTATGACCGTCAGTTCGGTCGCTATTATGAAATTCATTGACATCGTGGGCATCAATATAGGAGTCAGGTATTATTTTGGAAATAATCATTCAGGGCGATGAGACTAAAGATGTTTATTTTATCTATGCTGATCCTTGCTGGTTTCTCTTGTAGAAAATCAAATTATATTCCTCCCGTTTATCCCCTGCCACCCGATTCATTGATGAGCTGGAATGTTGCAGGTAACATATCCGGTAAATTTCTTTCAGATATATGGTTTACTTCTACATCCAGGGGTTTTACTTTGGGGGATAAAATATACCAGACAAATGATGGCGGTTTAACCTGGGCAGCAATTCCTAATACTTCGGAGATCACTAATTTTTTAAATTTATTTTTTGTAAGTCCACAAACCGGATTTGCCCAAGGCTCTTCTCAACTCGCTACTACAGTCGATGGAGGAAATTCGTGGACGGTTAAAACGCTACCTACTCCTAATGGATTTACGATATTCTTTGTTGATTCTTCAACAGGTTTTTATGGTGATGATAGTGTAGGTGGTTTAAAAAAAACCACAGATGCGGGTAATAGCTGGGTGACTGTTCTCGGTAATCCTGATACACCGCAGGGCTATTATCCCTTTTTCTTAAATGAGGACACCGGTTTTGTGGCAACGGGCTCCGGGACCTTTGCATCCACATCAGATGGAGGACAAACATGGCAAAGCATGAATGGAATCCTGCCCGCAAATCAATTTACCCAGTCATATAGTCAGTTGTTTTTTCTGGATAAAAACAAGGGATTTTATGCCTGTCCATCTGGAATCATGAAAACAATCGATGGAGGGCAATCCTGGCAAAATGTGTTGATGGACTCAGTGGACGGAATCTATTTAAATACTATTAATGTGGTCAAATTTGTCGATGCCAATACAGGATATTATAAAGGATCTACGGCCATTTACAAAACTTCAGACGGTGGACAAACCTGGAGTTTAAATTGCAAAGTAGGCTCAGATCAACTCATAGGCATGTATTTTCTGGATATCCACTCAGGATGGGCCTGTACGAGTAAGGGACGGATATTAAAAATTCAGCAGTAGACTTACTTTTATTCTATTTGGTCGCTGAGTATACAGTTCTTGTCGCATTATTTGTTAAAGCTAATGATGACAGCCTATTTTCATAATCAATAATATAACAATTATGTAAAGGCTGATATATGAAAAAGACCATTAAGATTATATTGTTCGTTAGTTTCGTTTTGATTGGCAGCTCCTGGATCATGTTGACCGGCAACAAATCCGACAGCTTAAAAAGCCAGTCTGCACAGCAAGACTCCGGATTTATTCTCGTGAAAAATCCCAACGGCCCGACATTAGGATATTCCGGCCAGTCAGGCATTAAAATACTCACCATCGATGGACTCTCCTTTAAAGACCTGAATAAAAACGGCAAACTAGATAAGTACGAAGACTGGCGTTTGTCCGTAGATGAAAGAGCTAAAGATCTTGCTTCAAAAATGTCTATTGAACAAATAGCTGGTCTTATGCTTTATAGTGCACATCAGGCAATCCCAGCCATGGCGATGGGACCCGGGGGCGCTTCAACATATAACGGGCAGAAATTTAATCCTGACAGTGCAAAAGCGTCGGATCTCACCGACCAGCAAAAATCATTTTTATTAAAAGATAATCTGCGTCATATATTAATCACCTCGGTTCAGTCTCCGGAAGTCGCTGTACAATGGAATAATAACGTTCAGGCATTGGTGGAGGGTAGTGGACTCGGGATACCGGCAAACAACAGCTCGGATCCCCGGCACGGAACAAACTCTGGAGTGGAATATACAGCGGGTGCCGGAGGAAAAATATCACAATGGCCAGGTGAAATTGGACTTGCCGCAACTTTTGACCCGGCTTTAGTGCAGCAATTTGGAACAATCGCTGCAAAAGAATACCGCGCACTGGGGATTACTACCAGTTTATCTCCACAGATTGACCTGGGATCAGAACCCCGGTGGGTACGTATTAACGGAACTTTCGGGGAAGATCCGCAACTTGATGCCGATATGGCGAGAGCCTATGTGGACGGATTCCAAACTTCAACCGGAACCAGTGAAATATCCGGAGGATGGGGATATAACAGTGTAAACGCCATGATAAAACATTGGCCTGGTGGCGGTCCTGAAGAAGGTGGACGTGATGCCCATTTTGCTTATGGGAAATTTGCAGTTTATCCTGGTAATAATTTTGATGAACACCTGATTGCTTTTGTAGATGGTGGGCTCAAATTATCAGGCAAAACAAAACAGGCTTCCGCAGTGATGCCTTATTATACAATTTCGTATAATCGGGATAAGAACGGGGAGAATGGGGGCAACAGTTATAGCAAATACCTGATCACAGATCTCTTGAGAAAAAAATATGGTTTCGAGGGAGTGATTTGTACGGACTGGGGCGTGACGGCTGATGAAGGTAAAACGCCTGATATATTTGCGGGGAAGTCATGGGGCATGGAAACAAAAACAGTTGCGGAGAGACATTATAAAATCCTGATGGCCGGTGTTGACCAGTTTGGTGGAAACAATGCTGCCGGCCCGGTAATTGAAGCCTACAAAATGGGTGTCGCTGAACATGGAGAAGAATTTATGCGCGCGCGGTTTGAAGAATCAGCAGTAAGGTTGCTTAAAAATATTTTGAGGGTCGGACTTTTTGAAAATCCCTATTTAAATGTGGAGACTTCCAAAGAAATTGTCGGCAATGCAGAATTTATGAAGGCAGGATATGAGGCGCAACTGAAATCCATCATCATGCTGAAAAATCAAAATAATATTCTGCCGTTGCAAAAAGGTAAAACTATCTACCTGCCCAAAAAATATTTTCCTTCTATGCAAGGTTTCTTCGGACCTCCTTCAAAGGAAAGATATGAAGATGCGGTAAAGGGGGATTTAATTAAAAAGTATTTCAAAGTAACGGATGATCCTTCCAATGCAGACTACGCCATTGTTTTTATCAGCAGTCCGTCTGGTGGGCCTGGTTATTCTGCTGACGATGTAAAAAAAGGAGGCAGTGGTTATATTCCGATCTCGTTGCAATATGGACCATATACGGCCATTGATGCCAGGGAACACAGCATTGCAGCGGGCGACCCGTCAGAACCAAATGTAAAAGACAGGACCTACAGGGGCAAAAGCAATACCGCCGGCAATCTTCAGGATTTAAAAACTATTCAGGATACTAAAGCGGCGATGAAGGGTAAACCCGTAATTGTGGTTGTGAATTTGTCAAATCCAATGATATTTTCTGAATTTGAAAAAGAAGTTAACGCCATCGTAGCAAATTTTGGTGTTCAGAATCAGGCCATACTTGATATTTTAACCGGTGTTGCAGAACCCTCCGGTCTCCTGCCTTATCAAATTCCTGCTGATATGAAAACTGTGGAAGAGCAAAATGAAGATATACCGCATGATATGGTTTGCTATACAGATAACGCCGGGAATGTATATGACTTTGGTTTTGGTCTGAATTGGAAGGGTGTGATCAAAGACGCCAGAACTAAAAAGTATATAAGAATTCCAAAGCCGGTTATCACAATCAAAGGCAATACTGTTTCTTTGACAAATACTATGCATGGAGTTAGTATTTATTATACCGTTGATGGTTCTACCCCAGCGTTTGTTGAAAACCAATTGTACACCAAACCTTTTTCTATCAAAAAGGGAACTGTTGTAAAAGCTATCGCAAAAAAATATGATGTTGATAATAGTAGTATGTCAACCAGTCGGCCAACTACTATTCAAAATTAATTCTGAATTCAGTTAGTCCCGGAGCAATCGTCTTAAGAGAAAAATCAAAACCATGATTGAACAGTATTTCTCTTATTACAGTAAGCCCTACACCTTGTCCGTCTTTTTTGGTGCTATAGAATGGAGAAAAAAGATATTCTTCAAATCCTGGAGAAATCCCTATGCCACTGTCGCGTATGATTAAATGTTTGGGATTAGTGTATGTGATAATAGTGATCGTCCCTTCCTCATCAATGGCTTCTACTGCATTCTTGACAATATTAATCAATGCCTGCTCCATTTGTTGTATGTCCGCATTGATAATAAATGCTTCATTATGATGTTCATATTGAAAGTTTATTTCTTTTTCTCCCGCCCTTAATTGCATCAGGTCGGTCACATTTTGCAATAACGGAATGATATGAACAGGTCTTTTAACAGGGATGGGAATGCGCACCAGGTCAGCAAAATTTCGCATAAATGAATTCAGGTTGTTATTGCGATCTATGGCCACTTGTATGGCATTAGCCAGTTCATCGCTATGTTGCTGTGCCTGTAAAGTAAATTGCAATATGGAATTAACAGGACCGATTGTATTATTTACTTCATGCGCCATCATACGGATCACCTTCCCGTATGATTTCTTTTCAGCTTCAAGTATTTCAGCAGTCAGTTCTTCAATCATTACAAAATGACGCGGGAAACCCCGGTCAATAAAATGTGACTTCTGTAACTTATATGAAACAGCCCCATTCATTGTGAACATTTTTGAATGGCCCGTTTGCAATTGTTTTATCTGTTGTATTATGGGATGAGACAATTCGTACACAGACTTTTTCAGCACTTCTTTTTCTTCAACACCCAGTAATTGTAAAGCCCTGGGATTTACCTGATGAATATTTTCATTGAAATCCAAAATTAAAATCCCGGTCGGGGATGTATAAATCAGTTTTTCCAGAAACAGATGCTGCTCCTCCTGTTTTGTCCGTTCCGTTCTTAACTCGTCCATCATTTCATTGTAGACTTTTATCAATTTATCCATCTCATATTTTCCTGTTGATAAAAATTTTACATTAAAATCCCTGTCCCTAATGGCATCAGCTCCCTGCATTAATAAATCTATAGGGTGAATCAGTTCATTGTATAGTTGCCACGATATTATTATTGATATAATGATGAAAACTTCAGAAACGATAAAGAAGATCTTGTTTTTATCGAAAATAAAATATGATAATAACAATGCAACGATGTGCAGTATGGAAACAAACAGAATATATTTAGTCCGAAGCTTCATCGTAGGGAATATTATATTTCTCAAGGCGCCGGTATAAAGCGCTGCGTGTGATGCCTAAAGATTTGGCTACTTTAGTGATCCGGTTTTTATGGAAACCCATTGCCTTATGAATCATCTGGATTTCCATTTCTTCAAGTGTAAGGTTACCAACTTCCGGTAATTGCAAATGTCCCTTCTTCTTAACTGTTGTTTCTAACTGGGATTGAAAATCATTTTCGTCAAGAAGTTCTTTCCTGGTAATAAGTATAGTACGTTCCACAAGGTTTTTTAACTGACGGATATTGCCAGGCAATGGCAGATGCTGCAACCATTTCATTGCACCCCTTGTAACTGATAAGTTTGGACGATTGTATATTTCGCGAAGATTGTCAACAAAGAAATTTACAAGCAGGGGAATATCACTCGCCCGTTCTCGCAGGGCAGGTAACTTAATTGTAATGAGGTTAATCCGGTACAGCAGATCTTCGCGAAAAGCGCCTTCAGCAACTGTTTCAGCAAGATTTTTGTTTGTTGCGCATATTATTCTTACATCTACAATTTTTGCCCTGCTGCTTCCCAGTACTTCGTAGGTTCTGTCCTGCAGGACCCTTAACAATTTTACCTGGCTGCTATGGTCAAGGTCGCCAATTTCATCCAAAAAAATACTTCCCTTATTGGCCATTTCAAAACGTCCGATGCGGTCTGTCTTTGCATCCGTAAATGCGCCACGTACATGACCGAACATTTCGCTTTCAAATAAAGAGGTAGAAATACCACCGAGATTTACTTTTACAAAGGGTTTATTATTACGTAAACTATTTTGATGAATGGCTTCAGCAACTAATTCTTTGCCTGTACCGCTTTCTCCCATTATCAGGACAGATGCATCTGTTGAAGAAATGCGGCCGATTGTCTCTAAAATTTCAAGCATAGCCTGATGTTCACCGATAATATGCTGAAGCTGATACCGGTCATCCAATTTTACCCGGCTTAGCTTTTCTGTCTTTTTTTCCTGGAGATTTAATAATGTATTTATGGACTGTAACAAATAGTCATTGTTCCAGGGTTTATGAATGAAATCATTGGCACCTGCTTTCATTCCTATTACGGCAAGTTCGATAGTGGCCCACCCGGTAATTAGAATAACAGGCGCAAAAGGATGGATCTTTCGGATTTGCTTCAACAATTTAATACCCTCATCTCCGGATGTTTCAATAGAAAAATTCAAATCCAGAATAATAAGGGAGGGCGTATTATGATTGAGCCATGCAATGGCCTCATTTGGTGAAGAGACGGCTTTTGATGCATAACCCTCCTGCTGTAATAATAAGAGCAAAGAAGTTCTTACAGCATTGTCATCATCAATAATCAATATCATAAAGTTGCAGGCAATTTAGTGCATTTTGCAATCCCCGTTATTCTTCATGTAACGCAACCGCCGGGTATATAGCGGCAGCCTGTTTTCCTGGATATAGTGAACAAATAAATACTAATAAATAAATGAACAATATGGATAAAATAATCGCTGTTAAATATACGCTGGTAGGCAAATCAAATACATTTAGTAAAGGAAATTGCATCGCGAAAAATGCTCCGATTATCAAAGACAATGTGGCGAGAATCATCGACTCGCTGACCAATTGTGCAGACACCGATTTTCCTGATGCACCAATCGCTCTTCGCAAACCAATCTCACCTCTTCTTTTATTAATGTTGTACCAAAGTACTCCGAACAAACCCAATGCAACATTCACGATCAAAAAACCTGCAACAATCAATAGCACGATCATAGGTACCAGGTAAAAATAATTGGCGCTTTTCCGTTTATTGACCAAATGTTCAATCTCAACGTTTGAGCTTTTCAAATAGTTGGCGAGTATTTTATATAGTTGGCTTTCAAAACCTGCATCTTCACCGGTGTTAACTTTTACCAATATTTTCCCCAGCCACCGGAATGATCCGGTGTCCGTTCTGTTATAAAGACCTGGTTCTGTATTTGCAAAATCACCTTTAGTTTTAATAGCATTTACAACCCCAATCACCTGCATCTTATTTTTATTGTCTCCATCTCCAATAAACTCACCAATGGCATTATCATTTCCAAATATCTTTTCTTTCAAATCAGAATTGATTACAATATGCTTGTCCTTAGCAACAGCATCTCCTTTATTGAACCATCTTCCTTCGAGTAACTCTATATTTAAAACATTCTGATAATTATCATCAACAGTATACCAATTGGTATTATCAACCTTTTTATTTTTTACTGTTATTCCGCCGGTATTATGGTTCTGTGAAAAAGGAGTATTGAAGCTGGTAAAACTGACACTTTTTATCTGAGGAAACGACTTTAAAGTTTGCATTAAAGTTTCGTAAAACAGGTTAAGCGAATCAGTATTATCAGTTTTAAATGAGTTATTGTAGTTGACCTCCCATACATTGCCGTAATCAATGCCCATCGGCTTTCTGTAATTCTGATAATAATATACCAGCAATGTAAATACAGAAAAGATGACAAGGAATGATACCAGTATCTCTGATATCAATAAAAAGTTTTGTTTCTTTTTATTCCAGATCAATTTAAATAAATGCTTGAACATAACTTTATGGATTAATTGTTATTGATTGTTATTGCGCTTTCAAGGCGTCAACCACATTTAATTTTGACATGCGCCATGCAGGATATACTCCTGACAGTAAGCCAAACACCAGGCAGATTAACAAACCAATAAGTAACACTGTAAAGTTTAGCGACAATTCAAGATTGGCGATTAGATTTGCACCGTTAATAACCTGAAGAATGACAATTGATAATACAACACCGATTAGTCCTCCTAAAATGGTAAGGATGAGGTTCTCGATAATAAACTGGTAAACTAAGGTTTTGGAAGAAGCTCCAAAAGCTTTGCGAACCCCGATTTCGGACGAGCGTTCCATAATACGTGTAACATTGATATTGACGAGATTTATAGTAGGAAGTAACATCACTAGTAAAACGAATATAGCAATTGCGGTAAGCGCATATACAACACCAGATTGGTTTTCGTTTCCGGTATCAAGGTAAGAAGTAATGTACGGATCAGCGTGACTGTATATATGATCAAAATCCTTACTTTCCATGGGCAATTTTTGCACCATCTGCTCATACTCGTCATGCATCTTAGTCAGTTCGGATTTTGAATTGGCCAGGAGAATTCCCGTATAACCACCACGGTATCCCTTATCGTTATAATCTGTTTTTGATACGGTGTATGGCAAATAAATATCGCTGTACGTCGTATAACTTGTTATTGGCACATTTTTTACAACTCCGGTTACCCTGTATTTTACGTTATCAGCTTCAATATATTTACCCACTACTGACGACTCATCACCGAAATATGCAATCTTCATATCTGTTGATATTACAGCTACTTTTTCAGCATTATCAACCTGTTGTTTGTTAAAGGCTTTGCCTTCTGTGAAATCATATTCCAGTATGTCCCAATAATCGGCGTTGGTATATTTATAATTAACGGCTATTTTTTTATTGTTAACATAAGTGTTGGTGCCGTTAAAACCCGATGAGATGCCTATTTTAACAGGTATTTTCAGACTGCTTGTGTAATGATTTAAAAAATAAAATGATAGTGCACTCGAAGACATATTTCCTGGTCCATCTTCTTCCATTCTTGTTATATAAAGTGACCGGTCCCGCTTTCTATCTGGGTAGTTGTCACCTGCAACTTTATCTATAAATGCAGTTAAGACCAGGAGTATGGTAAGTGTAAAACTGATGCCGAACAAACTGATGACTGTAAAAAATTTCCTGCGTCTTAAAACGGCAATTGCGATTTTGAAATAATTTTTAAGCATAAAAGGGGTTTTTATTGTACTTGCGATCCATCAAACAATCTCATCAAACGATGTGTCTTCTTCGCCATATTTTCATCATGTGTAACCATCACGATTGTTGTGCCTTCTGTTTTATTCAGGTGCAATAAAATATCCATTACCTCATTTCCCATTGTACTATCCAAATTCCCTGTTGGCTCATCTGCCAGAATAATTTCGGGCTTGCCAACGATAGCGCGCGCAATGGCAACACGTTGTTTTTGTCCTCCGGAAAGTTGCGTGGGGAAGTGTTTTACGCGATTGCTTAATCCAACTTTCCCCAAGGCTTCCGATGCAGATTGTTTTCTTTCTTTTTCTGTACTTTTCCTATAAAGCAATGGCAGCCCCACATTGTCCAGCACTTTCAAATCATTAATGAGATGATAGCTTTGGAAAATAAACCCAAGTTTTTTATTCCTGAAATGCGCCAGTTGCTTATCAGAAAGATGATCCAATTTTTGATTATCAATTTTGATATCTCCTTTGGATGGGGCATCCAACAATCCCATGATATTAAGTAAAGTACTTTTGCCACAACCAGAAGGTCCCATGACAGAAAGAAATTCTCCTTTCTTAATGTTCAGATTAATGCTGTTGAGAGCAAGCGTTTCAATAGTATTAGTACGGTAAACTTTTTGAATGTTCTGTAAACTTATCATGGATTTATTTTTTTAAACGTAATGAATGGTGATTTACTTATAGGTAATTTTTTCATTTTTTTCAAAATCATACAGTGATAAATAACGCAATTGATAATAAGCACCCCAAAAATCCCGTAGTGCAGAAATATAATCTCTTTTTGCCTGATCTTTCTCCTGGAACGCAATACTCAGATCAGTAATACTTAAGTTGCCGAGGATATATCTGTCTTTTGCAATCTGGTATTTCTCGCTTGCAATACTATCCGCTTCCGCAGTAAGAACTAACTGATTTTTCATCATTTCAAATAAAGTAACCTGGGTTACAATCTGCTGGACAAATATTTGTTTATTCTGTTCAATAGTATATTCGGTAAGTTGCTGATTTGCCTGGGCCGTTCTTATTCTTGCTTTTGCCCTGCCCCAGTCAAGTATTGGGATGTTAAAACTCATTTGCAGCAATTGCTGATTCTCCGGATTCTGATAGACATTTTCGATGGAAGGGGCGCTTTTAGAATATCCTAAATTTGCAGTTAGAGTAGCATTCAAACCGTTATCTCCCCTGGCTTTGGCCACATCTCTTTTTGCTTCTGCCGCAAGACGTACAAAAGCAATTGCATCGGACCGGTTTGCATAAGCTTCAGCTAATACCTTTTCTGTTTCGACACTCATATTGATTGTAGCGGCAGGCAATTCGAGCGAAATCTTATCTAAACTTGACAACCCGGTATATGAACGAAGGTTCAATGTTGCTATCTCCATATCACGTTTTGCTATACCTACCGCTTTTCTCGCTTTCAATTGTTCCAGCTGCAATTGCAGGATTTCATTTTTTGATATCCTACCGAGCTCTAATTTTTCATTTGCAATGCGTTGAATATTTATAGTATTGGTCAGGTTGGTTTCTGCTATCTGAAGATTAACCTGTGCGATCAATAAGTCAAAAAAGTACCCGGTTGCATAAATGGAAACCTGTTCCATAGATTCAATATAAGCCTGCTTGCTTTCATTGAATTTTAATGGTTCAATTTTATTATCCCATTTCAATGCATTGTATTGCCATAGCGGTTGTGTATATCCAATTCCATAAGGTAATGCATTGTATAAAGTATTTTTCTGGTCAAAATCTGTATAGCGTTGTAGCTGGGTGGTGCCATAAATCGTTCCTCCTGTTGCAGCAATGCTTTGACTGAAGGAAAGATTAAGCGCTGAATTGTCAAAGTGAACGGGTTGAAACAGGATAGTTCCATTTGGCTGAACAACCTGGTTAAAAGTTTTTGTATATGCTGGCAATGCACCATTTAACGATAGTTGCGGCTGATAGTTGGAACGGTAAGTTCGCCATAGCCAGTATTTTGTTTCCTTAGTCGTGATAGCCTGTTTTGATGCGATTGATTTTTCTTTTGCCATCTGAACAACCTGTTGAAGGGTTAGTATTAACGTATCTTTATTTTGTGCAGGTATTTTGCAGCTCAATAAAAGAAAAATAAAAGAGAATAATAGTTTCATCACAAATTCTGATTTCAAAATGCTAATTTGTTATGGTAATTTCCTTTGCGTTCTTAAATTCACTCATGTCTGATGTAATGATCACGTCTCCTGGCTTCACATTGTCTTTTATCTCAACAAAATCGAAATTAGTCATACCGATGTGTACAGTCCTTCGCTCTGCTTTTCCGTTATTTAAAACAAAAACATCCTGAATGAGTGAGCCTTTGAAAGCCGCACCATTTGAAACACGCAATACATTATTATGAGTTGAGGTAACAAGAAATACATCCACTTTCATATTCGGACGAAACTGGTTATTATTCAGTTCATCCAACGTTATTTCAAAAGTTACTATACCATTTTGCACGGAAGGATAAATATTCGCGACCTTCCCCCGCATTTTCGTTTCATTGATGCGAATGATAGCGGTCATGCCATTATACAACTGGTCAATATAATTATCAGAAAGGCTTCCTTTTACTTTAAAACTTCCCAGATCTGCTATGCGTACAAGTGATTCACCTTCCCTAATTGTTGAGCCAATATTTTTATTAACCCAGGTAACTACGCCAGAGCGACTGGCAACAATATTAGCCAGTTGTAGTTTACGTTCCAGTTCTTTCTGGTCATTTTCCTGAATGTCTGCTGCAATTTCCGCTTCCTTCATCTCCACTTCCATGGTTTGCTGCTTGCTTTTAATTTCATTCTCTAATTGCTGTTTTTCTAATTTTGCGACCTTTAAGTTTAATTCTGCCTGTTCTACACTTTCTCTTGTTCCACCACCTGCATTTAATAAACGTTTCGCATTTTCTACATCAGCTGTGAGGCTATTGATTTTAAGTTGTTTGATATCATTGTTTGATTTGATATCATAAAAACTTTTATCCAGTTGAAGTTTCAATTTTTTGATGTCATTGCGTTTTGTTTCCAATTGGAATTTCAATTTTTTATTTTCTGTTTGGGAAGCGGTTTTATCAAGGGAAAGAATGGATTCTCCGGCTTGTACTTTACTGCCTGCATCCTTGATCACTTTTTGAATGGAGGCGGTAATCGGGCTGGTAATTGTTTCTTCAAATTCCGGCAACACTTCTCCGGAGGCATTGATTGTATTTTCAATATTTCCCTTTTCGACAACTGCTGTCGTGATAGCTGACTTATTTACAGAAGATTTAAAAGAAAAGCGTAACAACCAGATGGTTGTTAGTAAAACAAGTATTGTTGCGAGAATTGAAATAAAGATTTTTCGTTTCCTTTTTAGAATAACATGCTCAGGTAGAACTGTATCCATATTCCCCAGTTTACCCAATAGGTTTCAAGCTGGATGCCAAGCGTAAATGGAACGAGTTCAAGCAATTAATGTGATTTTAAATTATACTAATGTCCGAAAGCGAGCATTTTGTTCGCAATTGATATGCTGGTGAATTGTTTATTTATTATGAAGGATGCCAGTTAAAAGAATTGATCATGGGAAGTGACCTATTGGAAAGAATTGATTTTCAATTTGTTACTGGAGATTACGAATATTCGGTCATTAGTTCGGGTGTAAAAAATCAGCCAGTTACAAGTTTTTGTTTGTAAGGGTTTTTATTTAGCATAATTTTCAGAAGACTTGGAGCCCGCCAGTGGAAAATGCAAGAGAATAACCAGGTCCTAATCCGCCCCCAAGAGTACTTCTATTATTTTAAAACATAATATTCTACTTTTTTTAACCCTTAATTTATGCAACCGAACAATTTAAAGCGGGCTGGCTTATTCGCCATTTTCATTTCTTTCATAGCAATATTCAGCTGGGAGATGCATTTGCGAAATCAGGGGAATAAGATTTCTTACGATGACAATGAAGCATTGTGGTCTGATAAAAGAGCCATGGTATACGAGCCGAGCGATAGAGCAACTGTTTTCGCCGGCTCTTCACGAATCAAGTATGACCTGGATATTTCAACCTGGGTAGCCCTTACGGGGAAACAGGCGATTCAACTTGCCAATGTTGGAAGCAATCCGAGACTGGTTTTAAAGGATCTCGCGAGTGATGAAAATTTTAAAGGCAAGCTGATTGTAGACGTTACAGAAGGCGTATTTTTTTCTGAGCAGTCTTTCTACGATTGGAGAACAAAAAAGAAGATTGCCTATTATAAGGACAGGACTCCTACACAGCGCTTCAGTTTTCAGGTTGATCATGTGTTGGAATCACAATTCGTTTTTCTGGATCAGGATAACTTTTCGATAAATGCGATGCTGGATAATATGCATATACCTTCCAGACCAGGTATTTTTCCAGGATTGTTTTTCCCTATGGGATTTACACCTGTCAATTTTGAAAGACAGTCATATATGACCCCCGAGTTTGTTGCAGATACCAATCAACAAAACGCAGTGAAGAGAATATGGGCTTATGGCATGCTACGAAAAGCAGATCATCAAATGTCGAGCGACCAACTGGATGCAATATTTAATTCTGTCAAATCAGATATTAACAAAATCAGATCCAGGGGCGGTGATGTAATGTTCGTTCGCCCACCTTCCAGTGGGCCCTTTAAAGAAGCTGAACTAAAAGGGTTTCCAAGGGCCGCATACTGGGATCGTTTATTAACTTTTACCGGTTGTAAAGGCATTCATTATGCGGATTATCCTGCCACAGCAGATTTGATCTGCCTCGAATGGTCACATCTGAGTCCGGCAGATGCAGTTGTATATACTAAAAGTCTGGTAAAAGCACTTAAAGAGGAAAAAGACTGGTTCTGATTTTGAAATTTTTTAACCAGGTAATCTATTTCAATTATGAATAATATAAAACCTGAGATATGAAAACAGGCAATATTATACGAGCCGGGACTCTGGCAATTATTTTATCCCTTCTGGCAGCAGCAACCTGGGAGATCTATTTACGTCATAAAGGCAATGCCATCTATTATGACGATAATGAGGCTATGTGGGCACATTATCGGGGAATGGTTTATGAACCTTCTGACGAGTCAACCGTATTCATCGGTTCATCCAGAGTAAAATTTGATCTGGATATTCCTACCTGGCAAAGCATTACAGGAAATCATGTCATACAATTGGCAAATGTGGGCAGTGATCCTGTACCTTATCTGGTTGATCTTGCGGATGATAAAAATTTTAAGGGCACTTTAGTTGTCGATGTCACGGAAGGATTGTTTTTTTCTGATTTTTCACCACAAGATGTCGCGACAGATAAGAAGATAAATTATTTTAAAAAAATTACTCCAACACAACGTTTTAGTTTCCAGGTAAATCATATTCTTGAATCACAGTTAGTTTTCCTGGATCAGGAAAGATATTCGTTAAACTCGATGCTGGATAAATTACCTCTGCCTCACAGACCTGGTGTTTATCCTGGGCCTGATTTCCCTGATGATTTTGGTGTGGTTGATTTTAACCGGCAGTCCTATATGACATCCAGATTTGTTGCAGATACCATCCTTCAGAATAGGGTAAAGGCTATCTGGGTTTGTTTGGGAAGGGTGATGGCTGCACCTACATCTTCTGCCGGTAAACTGGATTCCTTTTTTAATGTAATAAAAGTTGCTACTGACAAAATTAAAAGCAGGGGCGGACAGGTTTTATTTCTACGCACTCCATCAAGCGGTCCCATGCTGGAACATGAAAAGAAGGGATATCCAAGAACTAAATACTGGGACAGATTATTGGCCGTAACAAGATGCCCAGGTATATATTATGCGGATTATCCTTCGATTTCAAATTTTGTTTGTCCGGAATGGTCTCATCTAAAGCCTGATGATGCGGTGATTTTTACGAAAGAATTAATTAAAATTCTTCAAAAAGATAAGGGATGGACATTCAGTAAAAAATCTAATTCAATTTAATTATTCATAACCTCCTAATAACCCAACGATGCTTTTTAACTCTTATACATTTATTGTATTCTTCATTATCATTCTGATCTTACACAATCTTCCATTTTCGTGGAGGACAAAGAAGATCAACCTTCTGATAGCCAGCTATATTTTCTATGCTGCCTGGAATCCTCCGTTTATTCTTCTGTTGTGGCTCTCCACAGTCGTGGATTTTTTCGTAGGCAGGGCGCTGTATACACAGGAAAACAAGCATAAGAAAAAACTTTTGCTGGTGATCAGTTTAATCGGGAACCTGGGGATGCTTTGTTTCTTTAAGTATGGCGGGTTCCTTCTGGAAAATTTTACTTTCCTGGTAAATGCGATTGGGTTTAATTTTCATCCTGCAAAGCCAAATATTATTTTGCCGGCAGGTATTTCGTTTTATACATTCACCACATTGTGCTATACGATCGACATGTATAAAAAGAAAAGTAAGCCGGTGGAATCCATGTTGAATTTTTCTTTATTCGTAACCTTCTTTCCGCACCTGGTGGCTGGTCCGATTGTAAGACCACCACAACTGGTTCCTCAATTCGAATCACCACGTAAGGCAAATACGCAGCAATTGTTTCAGGGTCTTTTTTTGCTGACTCTTGGACTTTTCATGAAAGTATTTCTGGCAGATGGTATGCTTTCAGGTCCCGCGAACAATTCATTTGGTGCAACGACTGCTTTACAGTCTATAGATGCATGGATGGGCGTACTTGCTTTTTCAGGACAGATATTTTTTGATTTTGCAGGTTATTCATTGTGTGCAATTGGTGCGGCTTTATGTCTAGGTTTTGTATTGCCGAATAATTTTTTATACCCTTATGCGGCAGTGGGTTTTACAGATTTCTGGCGGAGATGGCATATTACACTCTCATCCTGGTTGAGAGACTATTTATATATTCCACTGGGAGGAAACAGGGCAGGGAAGTATAGGACATACTTTAATTTAATGGTCACCATGCTGCTCGGAGGACTCTGGCATGGAGCAAAATGGACTTTCGTAGCCTGGGGTGCACTGCACGGAATATATTTATGTGTTGAAAAACTTTTCCGCGATATGCGAAAATCATCTGCGGAGAGAACTTTAATTAGTTCTCCTGAAAGTAAAGTAATCAGGGCATCCTTTGTTCCTGAAATAAATCACCCCAAAAATCTTAAAAATTTTATTCTGGCGCTGGGCACTTTTTTCCTAGTAAATATTACCTGGGTATTCTTCAGATCAACCGATTTTACTTCTGCATGGCGAATGCTTCATTCCATGTTTATAAATAATCCTAAAAACACAGCTGTATTAACGAATTTGGAAATTTATAAGGTCGGCATTATCATACCTCTTTTGCTGATTACTCATTGGATGATGAGAAATACGCAGGCTTTATCAGTTGCGGGTAAAACACCCTGGTGGCTTTTGGGAATTGTATGGTCAGTTATGATCATTTTAATCTTATTAAGTCAGAATGCAAGCAGTGCATTTATATATTTTCAATTTTAATATA
>Ga0207001_1007_pt1 | contig 58328 bp, 46 predicted proteins | sample Alteio_BWMinCont_91_FD_153481 | JGI IMG/M metagenome (GOLD analysis project Ga0207001, IMG submission 153481) | Enriched cells from forest soil in Barre Woods Harvard Forest LTER site, Petersham, Massachusetts, United States -... | ecosystem: Environmental > Terrestrial > Soil > Temperate forest >... | reverse complement strand
ATTGCACCCATGATGGAAGAAATACCCATTAAGTGGATGGCAAAAATAAAAAAATCTGTGCTTTTAGGACCATAGGTAGAGGAGAGCGGTGCATAAAATGTCCAACCAAAATTAGGGGCTGAGCCTTCCACAAACAAAGTACTGATTAATATTGCAAAGGCAAAAGGTAATATCCAAAATGACCAGTTATTTAAACGAGGTAAAGCCATATCCGGTGCGCCAATCATTAAAGGGATCATCCAATTAGCTAAACCGACAAAAGCTGGCATAACGGCACCAAACACCATGATGAGACCGTGCAGGGTGGTTAATTGATTAAAAAAATTGGGATCCATTAATTGTAAGCCAGGTTTAAATAACTCGGCTCTAACACCCATGATCAGAGCCCCTGCGAAGAGAAACATAATAAAACTGAACCATAAATACAGCGTACCGATGTCTTTATGATTGGTGGTAAAAACCCAGCGTAAAAGGCCGGGGGCAGGGCCATGAGCGTGGGTATGTTCTGCGTCAGCAGTTGTTGCATGTGTTGCAGTTGTGTAACTGTTCATGGTGTATTTCCGGTATTTGCAGGATGGGAGGTAGGAGATGCTTTTTTTGCTTCTAACCAAGTATTAAACTCTTCTTCCGTTTTAGCTTCTACGACAATGGGCATAAATCCGTGATTGATACCACAGAGCTCTGCACATTGACCGCGATAAATACCCGGTTCCTCGATGATAGCCCATGCTTCGTTGATAAAGCCCGGAATGGCATCTTTTTTGATGCCAAGTCTTGGTACCCACCAGGAATGTACGACATCATTTGCAGTTGTTAAAAAACGGATTTTTTTTCCAATGGGGACAATGAGGTGATTATCTACTTCTAGAAGATAATTTTGTCCTTTGATATCTCGATTTTTGATTTGATCTTGTGGGGTTGATAACAGACTGGTAAAACGAACTCCAGTTCCTAAGTATTCGTATTCCCAGAACCATTGATGTCCTGTCACTTTAATGGAATATTCGGAATCTCGAGCCGTATCATGCATCTTAATTAATAATTCGGTGGCGGGTATCGCCATTCCAACCAAGATGAGAAAGGGGATAATTGTCCAGATAATTTCGACGGTTGTGTTTTCATGAAAATGGGCGGCGGTAACGCCACGCGATTTTCTATGCCAAATGATGGCATAAAACATAGCACTAAAAACGATAATTCCCACCACAACACAGATCCAAAAAATGATCATATGCAGTTGATAGATACCGCGACTGATCTCGGTAACGCCACGATGCATGTTAAGCGTATAATCGGCCCAAGCAGTTGGCCCTACTAAACATAAGCAGATGCTGAGTGTCAGACTTAAAATTTTTTTCCGAAGGGGTAATAACATGGGTATTATTGGACCGCGGATGCTATCGGTTTGTCAACTGATTTTGTGATTATAAAAATCCCCCTTAACCCCCTTTTTCAAAGTGGGGAATCCAAGGTTATTTGCAATCCACTGTATACCGCTGCTGATCTTCTAATCTTAGGGCGGTTAAGCAATTGCCCCAGACACAGCCGGTATCTAAGGCAAAAACCTTTGGGGTATTCGTGTGGCCTTCTAGTGCGGCCCAGTGGCCAAAGATGATATTCATTTCTTTGGTTTTACGATTGGGGATCTGAAACCAGGGTGAAAATCCAGGGGGTGCTGCATGGGCAGATTCTTTAGTTAAGAATTCTAATTTACCTGCTTCATTACAAAATCGCATTCGGGTAAAACAATTTACAATAAACCGTATTCTATCCCATCCTGTTAAGTGAAGATCCCAGGTATCGGGCTCATTACCATAGAGATGTTTTAAAAATTCATGAAATAAGGATTCAGGTCCTTGTAAAATAGTTTCTACCTCTTTGGCCAGTTTTAATGCAAGTGTCAAATCCCAAAGGGGATGAAATCCTGCATGGACTAGGGAAAACCCAAGTTTTGGATCATGATGTATCAAGGGTAAAGTTTTAAACCAGCTTAAGAAAGAATCTCGGTCGGGAGCTTCTAAGATATCATTAAACGTATAATAATTAGCATTGTAGGGTTTCGTTCCATATCCCACCGCCAGCAAGGTAAGATCGTGGTTGCCTAAAACCGTGATGGCACTTGTATTAAGAGATTTCACAAAACGTACTGTTTTAAGAGAGTTAGGTCCTCGATTTACTAAATCTCCTGTAAACCATAATTGATCTTTTTCTTTATCAAAATGAATTTTATCTAAGAGTCGCATGAGAGGATCATAACACCCTTGGACATCTCCAATCGCATAAGTGCTCATGATCTTTTTTCCTGAATATAATTACTGATTTGCACAAATTCGTTGACAGAGAGGTTCTCAGGTCGGCTGAGGGGATTGATGGAAAGTCTTTCGAAATCTTGTAATTCTAAATATTTTTTTAAGGAATTTTGCAGAATTTTTCTTCGTTGAGTAAAAGCATGGGTCGTTATTTCTTGGAGTATGTGAATACTATGAGCAACAAAGGGTAGTTTTGCATAGGGGATAAGACGAATGAAGGCAGAAGTTACCTTGGGTGCTGGTCTAAATGCGGTGGGGGGTACTGTAAATAAAAAATGGGTTTCACAATGATATTGAGTCATGATTGACAATCTACCATAGGCTTTGGAATTTGGCTTTGCAATCAGTCTGTCTACGACTTCCTTTTGTAGCATAAAATGCATATCTTGAATAATGTATGAGTATTTTAAAAGATGAAACAATAATGGTGTTGAAATATTATACGGGAGATTGCCAACGATTTTAAGTTTTTGGTTATTTTTAAATAAAGTTTGGAAATCAAACTTTAAAGTATCGGCTTGATGTAAAGTTAAATTTTTAGAAGCATGACATTCTTCTTGTAATGTTTTTGCTAGGTCGCGATCAAGTTCAATGACCTCAAGATGATTAAGCATTTGAAGCAAGGGTTTGGTTAGGGCGCCTAAACCAGGTCCAATTTCAATTAAATGATCATCTGGTTTAAGTTGGAGGGATTGTAGGATTTTTTGTATGACAAATGGATCTTCAAGAAAATTTTGTCCGAACCGTTTACGAGGTGTGTGATATTTCATTGGTGATACATTTGGTATATGGATTTTCCTTTGGTTCCCCACTTTGAAAAAGGGGGGCTAGGGGGGATTTTTTTGGCCGGCACAGGGACCAGCTCCTACAAAAAATGTCCGTCTTACAGAAAAATTTTAACTTCTGCTTCTTGTCGAATACGTTTTAACCAAGATGCTACGTATTCTTCAAATTTTCGTTGATAAAGGACTTCCATTGCTTTATTGCGCATGGTTTCAGAAGTATTTTGTTGAATTTTTCGTTCCACTACTTGGATGAGATGCCAGCCCAACTCAGTTTTGAAAGGATGGCTGACTTCACCAGGGCGAAGTTTTGTCATTTGTTGGAAAAATTCAGGGACAACTGATTTTTCAGTTACCCAGCCAATGTCTCCCCCTTTGGCTGCACTGCTGGTTTCTTGTGAATATTTTTCTGCCATTTTAGCAAAGGGAGTTCCTTTGTTAATTTGATCAAAAGCTTTAGCTAAAAGTGTTTGTGCGTCTTTTTCGGAAGTTTTATCATTGCTTGTGATTAAAATTTGTCGTACATGAGTTTCAAACTGTGTTTTTAACGTTGTGCTCCCGTTCGCCCGTTTATCGAGTAATTTAATAATATGAAAACCATTGTTATTGCGAATAGGACCAAACACTTCACCCACTTGTAGCGTTGGGGTTTGTTTTGCAAACAAAGTGGGGAGTTCTGCAGCTTTTCGCCATCCGAGATCTCCACCATTTAAGGCCTGTTGTCCAGAAGATTTACTCATTGCTAATTGAGCAAAATCAGCACCTGCTCTGAGTTGTTGAATAATTTCTTTGGCGTTTTTTTCAGTTTTTTGTACTTCTTGAGGTAAAGAGTTTTCTCCAAAAGAAAGTAAGATATGGCCCAGGTGGTATTCAATTCCTGTTTGGTCTTGTCCTTCTGGTGAATTCAAAAAGTTATCGACATCGGTTTTAGAAATGGTGATGTGAGGTCCAAGTTCTTGTTGTTGCAAACGTGAAATGGTTAACTCTTTCTTAATATTATCTCTGAAGTCATCGAACGAAATTTTCTGATCGTCTAAAAATTCACGCATTTGTTCTAGAGATAATCCATCACGACTAGCCATTTCTTGGATTGTTTGATTTAAAGTATTCTCATCAATTTCTATTTTAAGCTCTTTAGCTTGTTGCAGTTGTAATTTTTCGGAAATCATTCTTTCGAGTACTTGTTTTTGTAGTTCTGTTGTAGGAGGTAATTCTGATTCATTTTGTTTTGAGCGCAATGTTAAAAGATTTGTTTGAAAAACAAGCTCAGATTCTGTAATTGCGTCGTCATTAACAGTGGCAATAGTGCGGTTTAAAACTTGAGCACTTAAAGATAAGGGTGTTAATACAAAAACACAGAAGACTAATAAAGAAATAATACGGTATGTCATCATTTTGCCAATCTTACCATCTATCTAACTAAAAAGGAGTGTTTTTAAGACCCCAACAATATTTTTTGCCATTTTACCTTAAAATCTGTCGTCATGCCACTGATATCCGGGAATGGAAGTTAGGGTTGACTGAATACCTTTTTGTCCAACGCTTCCGAAACCTTTAAATACAAATTGAAGTTGTATCCCAGTGTTATATATATTTATATTTTTTGCATTTGGAGTGGATGGAGTGCGGGCAGTTGGTAAATTATTACCAAAGAGAAAATTGGGTTTTAGGAAACGGATGACTGATAACCTTACAGCGGTACAGCACCCTTGGTGTTCAATACCTGCCAATAGAGTATTGGAGAGATGATTTTTGATGTCGTAATGCCAACGACCTAAAATACGCCATTCTTCAGAAAGCCGCCATGCGAAAGAGACATCCGTTTGATAAAGAGGGACGGGCTTGCCTGTTATTGGATTAATTTGTGCAGGATTAATGCGTAAATGTTGAAACCCTAAATTAAGGACATCAAGTTCGTGTGGGCGATATTGAATGTTAAATGATCGCTTATCATATTTTTTTCGATAGGGGTTCCACTCGAGACCTGCTATAGCAGACCAAGCTTCTTGCGCCTGATATCGAGTAGTTGCTGCAAAATTTGAACGATGTTTGTTAAAATCTGGATTTTCAAGTTTATGGCATTCGGGGAATTGTTTAGGGTTGCAAGTACTCACTTTACGATCTTCAAAATAATAAATTTGTCCTCCACTCACACTGAATCGTTCAACGCCAGTTTTGCCAGTTAAAAATCGAGTAGTGACACCTAAAGTAAGTTGATTTGCATCTCCTACACGATCTAAGCCAGCAAATCGGTTATCGCGGTATAACTGGTTATAGTCAAAGGCCGAAGGACTAGTATCGAAAATTGGAAGATTGTTTTGATCACGAAAGGGTACACGTAAATAATAAGCTCTAGGCTCCAAAGTTTGAATGTAGGGAGCTTTTAAGATATTCACAGTTCGCTCAAAAATGAGTCCAGAATCGATATCAAACATAGGTACAGTTCTTGTTGGCTTTTTAGTATGCTGGAACTTTTGCAAAGTGGGACTGAGTGATAATGTTTCACCCAAAAAATCCCATTGTATGCGGGGTTTAACAAACCAGCCGGGTGCTATGAAGGGTAGGCTTAGGCTTGGGCGCATTTGAAATCGATCGCCAGTGGTGAAAGGTTGCCATGTAAAAGGATCACGTTTATGTTTAAATCGTGTCAGATCACTCGATATACCCCATTGCAAACCACACGGGAGATCAAGATAGGTATTAACAAGTGTTATTTGTGGAATCTGGCGATAGATGTCAGCTGCCGCAGGTCCAATAAAAGGGTGTAAAGTTTGATATTGTTTGAAACGAATGGCATTACTCCAATAAGGATCTCGATAGAGAAGCTCACCTTGTTGCAATAATTGCGTTGTGGCAGCCTGATCTAAAGTAGAACCAAAATCTGCAAAATAATTATCATCACCTGCTTTTTGGTAATGGATATTGGTTCCCCAGTTGGGATTAAAGTTAGTGGTGTGTTTTAGACGTAAATAGGTACGATTTGCATTCCCTTTAAGTCCTAATACTCTGGGATCTTTATCTAAAAATAATGGATGTTTTTTTAATTTCTCTTTTTGAAAATTTTGATATGCCTTATCATTAGGTAAAATGGTACCTTCTACTTCTCCAATGCTGTGACGAGAAAGGTAGCGAAATAATCCATTCATTTCTAGCCCGCGTTTCCATAAATATCGAGGGGTTAGCGTTGAGTCATAATTGGGAGCCATATTCCAATAAAAAGGTGTTGATAGCTCAAATCCAGAAGTGTTTGTGTAATTAAAGCCAGGGTATAAAAATCCGGTTTGTCGTCTATCATCAATCGGAAAATCAAGATAGGGCGCATAAAAAATTGGGATACCCTTTACATACAGTTTAGCATGAAGCGCTCGACCACGCCCGGTTGTTTTATTCAATCGAATGCGTTTTGCTTTTAGATGCCAGGTGTTTTGATAGGGTGCACAGGTGGTATAGGTTGCATCATCTAATTGCATACGTGTATTACTTCGCACTGTTATTCTTTTAGCCATTCCTCGGCCATGACGATCATATAAACGATAGCTTGCATTGTCGATAATTTCTTTATCTTCTGTTTTATTCAAAAAGCCTTCCGTACCATCAACTCGTAATCCAGGTTCAATTAATCGTACGTGCCCTTCTGCTTCTGCTGTATCTAGTCCACCTTTGTTTGGATTTCGGTGTAAAATGGCTTTATCAGCAAATAATTGACTGTTACCCTGAATCAGGTGAACATGACCCTTTAGATGAGTAGGTCCAACTTCTGGAAATTCTGCACTGTCTGCTGTTGCTGTAATGGGTTGATTTTCAAGAAACACAGCAGATTGGCCTGGGAAAGGAGGGGGTAATTCAGAATAATAACCTTGACATAAGGATCGGCATTCTGGGACAGGCACCCAATCATCAAAAGGATTATTTTCCAAAGGCTGAGTGCATCCAGTCCTAATATCGATTAAAATTAGGTTAGTAGTAATAATAAAAATTAAAGTCATTATAGGTTTCACGTGACATACCATCGCATAGAATGGGAAGAGCTGCAAATTAGATTAGTTAGTAAGTATTAAGGGTAACTCAATGATTCGCATACAACTTCTAGAAAAATGGCTAAATCGAGTTTTGGAGGGTCGCTCCTACCGATATGTTCCATTGGCGGGGGATGCAAGCTTCAGGCGTTATTTTAGAGTATTTGTTGAATCTAGCAACGGATTCAATGATCAAGTCTCCCAGCAATATGTGGCGATGGATGCCCCGCCACCAGAAAACATTCATCCTTTTATAGAGATTGCTGGATTGTTGAGTTCTCTGGGTTTATCTGTCCCGAGGATATTACATCAAGAACAAGACTTAGGATTTTTATTACTGTCGGATTTAGGAGATCGCTTATATTTACACGAATTGAATGAGGGTTCAGCAGAGTCATTATACCGGGATGCATTGAGCTCCCTGATTAGGATTCAATCTTGTCAAGCCACTCTACCCAAATTCAATCGTGTATTCATGTGGGATCAATTGCAGATTTTTCAAACCTGGTATTTAGAAAAACATTTAGGATTAGGAATAAAAGAGATAGAAAATAACCTGGCGCAATTAAAACCCCTGTTAAGTGAAGTGATTCAAACAATAGAGGGACAACCTTATGTTGTGATACACAGAGATTATCACTCACGCAATCTAATGATTTTAGATTCGGCAAACCCTGGGATAATCGATTTTCAAGATGCGATGTTGGGTCCTGTAACTTATGATTTAGTCTCTTTGTTTCAAGATTGTTACATCAGTTGGGATAGAGCACAAGTTCAAAAATGGGTTTTGGATTTCCAAATGCAAGCAAGAGCTGCAGGTATACTAAAATCTGATATTAGCCATGAACAATTTTTGCAATGGTTTGATTGGACAGGATTACACCGTCATTTAAAAAATTTAGGTATTTTTACTCGCTTATATCATAGAGATGGTAAACCAGGCTATTTAAAAGATATACCCATCCCTTTAAAATATATCAAAGAGACGTGTGGTCGATATCCAAGGTTAACTCCTCTTTGGACATTTTTTGAAAATACTTTAAAAGTTAAAGTTGAGGTTTAAGATGCGGGCAATGATTTTGGCAGCAGGAGAAGGAAAACGGATGCGTCCTTTGACGGATCATACTCCCAAACCCTTATTACTGGTTGCAAAGCAACCTTTAATTACCTACCATCTTAAATCATTTAAAATGGCAGGTATTACCGAAGTTGTGATAAATCTTGGATATTTAGGAGAAAAAATAGAAAATTATTTAGGCAATGGTACCGAATACGGTGTTAATATTCAATATTCTTACGAAGATCCCATTTTAGAAACGGGGGGAGGCATTAAAAAAGCCTTACCTTTACTTGGAAAAAATCCTTTTATTGCTGTGAGTGGGGATGTTTTAACTGATTTTGATTTTCGAAAACTACCCAAAGAACCTATGGGGCTTGCGCACTTAGTATTAACAGATAATCCACCCCATCATCTTAAGGGTGATTATGCTTTAATCAATAATTATATTGTAGAATCGGGTGGCCCTTTGTTAAATTTTGGGGGGATTGGTGTTTATCGTCCAGAGCTTTTTGAGTCTTGTCCTGAAGGGAGGTATCCTTTGCCATTACTATTTAAGCAGGCCATAGCACAAGGTCAGATAACAGGTGAGCATTTTTCGGGGTTGTGGCATAATATTGGCACGCCAGAACAATTACAAACTATAGCCCTTCAGAAAAATATTTTGCGAGGGAGAGGTGTTTGAGCATAGCGAGTTTAGCGACCGAGACAAAGTATTTATCTGAAGGGCTATATTAATCAGTTGAAGTTAAAGATGTTAACAGTATGAATATTTTTGGCAAAATCATTGGATTCTTTTTGGGGTATCTATTTTTAGGGCCTATTGGCGCAGTTATTGGCGTTTTGGTTGGAGGGATATTTGATAGAGGGTTACACATCAATCTTTATCAAATGCCCCGTGAGCGTGCTTTAGAGGTTCAACGAGCTTTTTTTACTTCTACTTTTTCAGTGATGGGCCATCTTGCCAAGGCGGATGGTCGGGTAAGTGAAAATGAAATTCGTGCAGCTCGAAAAATCATGTCGCAATTTGAATTAAATGAAATGATGACACAAGAAGCTATCCATTTGTTTAATGCAGGCAAAGAGCCTCATTTTGATTTGGATGCGGTATTATCAAATTTATTACAAGCGTGCCATAAGCATTCTGATTTGCTGCGTTTCTTTATAGAAATACAATTAGAAGCTGCCTTGGCAGATGGTAAATTGCAACCTGAGGAACAACGCATTTTATTACATATCTGCAAACGATTAAATTTTTCTCCTCAAGAGTTTGATCAATTATGGGCGAGACAATGGGCGGGACAATCTTTTTATCAATGGTATGCCTCTCAATTTGAACAAAATGCTTATGCCGAAGCAGGGGCAAAACACGCCTATGGAGGATATTCCTATGGTCATCAACAGCATGCTTATACGGAAAGACGAAGAGACACTTCACTGCAAGATGCTTATGGCGTATTAGGCATACCTGAGAGTGCGACAATCGCTGATATTAAGAAAGCCTATAGACGCTTGATGAATCAGCATCATCCTGATAAATTGGCATCACGGGGTTTACCAGGAGGCATGGTAAAGCTTGCTAAAGAGAAAACGCAACAAATTCGAGCAGCCTATGATCGGATTAGGGAAGCAAGGGGATTTAAATGAAATATAGGGCGTACCAAATTGGAATTTTATTATTATCGATGTTTATTTTTTCTTCGAAAATCAATGCGGATGATTTAAATACTGGTATTTCTATTGCCTCTGGTCATGGTGATTGCAGCATTATTCCCATTCGAGTTGGTTTGCAAAGAGATTTTGGACATAAACTTCGTCCTGAAAGTACCTTTCCCTTAGGAGGATATTGGGAAGGTAGTCTATATTATATGCATGGGAAGGCAGCCAAAAATCCGGGGAGTCATAAAAGCTTATTTGCAGCTGCAGCAGCAGGAGTTTTGCGATTTGAAAAAAGAGAAAAAACTTGTTTAGGTTGGCCTTATTTGGATGCGGGAATAGGATTATCATTACTCAGCAGAAAAGAGATTGGAGGAAAACAATTGGGCATTAATTTCCAATTTGAAGACAGAGTGGGGTTGGGGATTCGATTTGGCGAGAATCGACAGTATGATCTTGGTTACCGACTTGTTCATTTTTCTAATGCGAGTATTGCAAAACATAATAGTGGTATTAATTTGCATCTTTTAGTTTTTAGCTATTGGTTTTAATAATTATTGTAAGCGAGTCAACATGGAAAAAAAGGATCTTTTCATTATTGCCCCTTCAATTTTGTCAGCTGATTTTGCACGTTTAGGTGAAGAAGTGGATGCTGTTTTAAAAGCAGGTGCGGATTGGATCCATTTTGATGTGATGGATAATCATTATGTACCCAATTTAACCTTTGGTCCAGAAGTTTGCAGTGCTTTACGACACTATGGAATTAAAGCACCGATTGATGTTCATTTAATGGTTAAACCTGTCGATAGCCTGATAACTATGTTTGCAAAGGCGGGTGCTAATATCATTACTTTTCATCCGGAAGCCAGTCATCACGTTGATCGCAGTTTACAGTTGATACGGGATAACGGATGTCAAGCAGGATTAGTATTTAATCCAGCAACACCACTTTCTGTTTTACCTTATGTTTTAGACAAAGTTGATATTGTTTTGTTAATGTCCGTTAATCCAGGTTTTGCGGGGCAAAAATTTATTCCTGCGGTTTTGGAAAAACTTAAAGAGGCACGTAGAATTATTGATAAAAGTGGTAAAAATATTCGTTTAGAAATTGATGGTGGTGTTACTTTGGATAATCTTCGTGCAATTCGCGATGCAGGGGCGGATACCTTTGTTTCAGGCTCTGCAATCTTTGGGACGAAAGATTATGTGGCGACGATCAAGGGGTTTAGGGAGGCGTTGAGGGGTTGATTAAATTAAGTGGGATAATTTTATGTTTGCTGTTATCTTTCAGTATGGTATCGCATGCAGTCGATCATCGACATCAGAAAATAATAAATTATGCGGTAACAAAGGCATTTGGAATTAATAAACCAGACAGTGTGGAAGTCCTAAAGGGGGGGCGTTCACAAGCAAAATTATATAAATTGCTTATTAATAATAAATATTATGTTGTACGTTTTATTAATGGGGGTTTAAAAGAACGCGAAAAAGAAATCAAATGTATGACCATTGCTGCAAAAGCTGGAATAGCGCCTTATGTGTATTACGCTAATACCAGTGATGGTGTCATTGTGATGGATTTTATAAAAAATAAGCAGTTAACGAAAACGGAATTGTCCAATCCAAAAATTATTATTAAACTGGCAACATTGTTGCGAGCAATTCACGATGCCCCTTCTTTTGGAAAAGCAAAATCTTCGAATATTAGTGATGTGCTTCGTCAAAGTGAAGGAAAGTGGGAGTGGCGTCAAGAAGCCTCTTTAATTCGAGAGGGAAAGAAAAAATTAAATTCAATTAAAGCGATTGAATCTCTAATATCTAAAAATGAGATAAAAAGATCTTGTCATAACGATTTAAATTCTAAAAATGTTTTGTATGATGGGAAAAGATTTTGGGTTATTGATTGGGAATATGCAAGCTATGGAGATCCTTTTCTGGATGTTGCGACTGCTTCGAATTTTTGGATTTTTAATCATTCATTAGAAGAACTTTATTTGCATACTTATTTTAATAAAGCACCTTCTGCAGAAGAATTGGCACACTATTTTGTGATGAAACAAGTGTCACGGTATGTTTATGGCATTGTATTAATGAAGCGAGCAAAGAATTTGGGTGCGAAGCCTTTATCACAAAACGAGGTGGACAAGATTGACCTTCAATGTGTATATGAACAAATCCGTGCTGGACAATTAAAGTTAAATAATCCAAATCATTTAGAAATATTTGGTGCTGCTTTATTAAAAGAGGGGCTTATTAATATGGAGACAGATGTTTTTAAGAGGTCGTTGTCTGCTCTTCAAAATTCCAAAAATCCCCCCTAACCCCCCTTTTTCAAAGTGGGGAATTGGATCCTCATATTTCTAGTTATCCTGTCATTCCGCCGTGGTTTTGTAAATATTCTTCTGAAGCTATTTGTAAAAAAGTTGAACGTTTTAAACCTAATTTTTTACGAAATCCATCAATGCGTGTCAGCATTTTTGTAGGGAAAATAACATTAAAACGTTTGAGGGATTGATATGACTCTAAAATTTCATTATCAATGGCAATAGGAACTAATGTGCCTTTTAGTTTTTCTAAAGCTTTATAAGAAGAGGGGGCTTTTATAAATTCTGGTTCCGCATGTGCTAACCATGCAGGGAGTGCATCTATTGCATTAGCAACTGCTTCACCCCAGTCTGAACCAAAAGTGTAACATCCAGGTAAATCTGGAAATTCAACCTCTACAGCTTCAGGGGTTTTTTTAAATAATGCATAATAATATTTCATATTTTTACCTCCAAATTTGCATGTTTTAAAATATTCCTGACTGTTCCATTTGGTATATCCCCTTTATGACGAGGTACAGGAATAGGAGGAGAACCTTCTTTTACCCATACATCGTGTTTTCCACCTGAGCGTTTATTAAATCCTGCTTGCCTTAATAACCTTTCTAATTCCCTTTTAGTCATTTTTAGGTACTACTCTAAAATACATACTAGTGTGTATTTTAATAAAAATCAAGATTCATATCAACAGGTATTTTTAGAATGGGTTCGACCTACAGTATTTTCTATATTTTTATTTAAAATTCGGCTATCATTAACACAATGAGGTAATACCTCCTTACTTAATAAGAGGTTTGTATGCATCTACACGTTTCGACTCTAACACAAAAAGGACAAACAACAATTCCTGCAGACATTCGTCATGAATTGGGTTTGCAAGCAGGGGATAAAATTGAATTTGAAATTTTTGAGGGCCAAGTCACCCTTAAAAAAATGCAGCCGATCGATTACGAATACCACCGCGCATTATCAACTAACTTATCTGAGTGGAGTTCCCCTGAAGATGATGAGACATTCGATAAATTATGATCCTTTTACAGTAGTAGTTGTTCCTTTTCCATTTACAGATTCGGCAAAAGCAAAAAAACGTCCTGCCATCGTTGTAAGCACTAACGACTACCAAATTAAAACCAGTCATATTACACTTTTGATGGTAACAAGTGCTCGTCATGCGAAATGGTTTGGAGATTATTCTATTCAAGATTTAAAATCTGCAGGACTTCCGGCTCAGTCTATTGTAAGGCAGAAAATTTTTACAATAGATATGCGGTTTATTATTAAAACAATTGGAATGTTATCTCATGAAGATAGACAAAATGTTATGTTCAATTTTAAAAAACACATTCATTTGATTAATAGCTAATATTTGTACTTGTATGAAGATCATTATCTTCTGTGGGTAAAAATCCCATGATGCTGACCTATAATCAATTAACTTTATGAAAAGATATTTATATTTTTTTTATTCTTGTTACAATGCAGTTATTAAATTTAATAAAAGTTGGAGGTTAATATGTTCGGATTAAATCCACAAGCATTTATAGCAATAGCTGATGCAGCGCGTCGGCGTGCAACTGAGACAGCCCAACGTGAGGGGGAGGAGAGGAAAAGAGCATTAGAAGCTCGAGCTCGTTCTCAAAGTGTACTTGATGCAAGAGGCCGTAGAGAAAGAGAAGCTGAAGAAAGAAGACGTGAATTAGAACGAAGAGAAGCAAAATTAAGAAGTGAACAAGCAGAGCGCGATGCAAAAGAGAAAAAACTTGCTGAAGAAGCAAAAAAAATAGAAGAAGAACGTGAAAGAATCAGAAAAGAAACTGAAGAAATAGCTCGCAAAGAAGCAGAGGCAAAAGAAACTAGAGAAAGAGAAGCAAAAGAAGCTCAAGATAGAAGAGATGCTGAATTAAGAGCTAAAGCAGAAGAATTGGAAGCAAGAGAAGCAAAATTAAAAGTTGAAGTAGAAAGAAAAGCAGCAGCAGAAGCTGAATTGATGGTTAAAATGCGAGTTTTTGAAGAAAAACTCGCCGAGTTAGAAAAAGAGCGTCGCAAAGAAGCAGAGATTAAAGAAGCTAGAGAAAGAGAAGCAAGAGAGGCTGAAGAAAGAAGAATAGCTGCATTAGTACAACAACAAGAAGCAAAATTAAAAGCTGATGAAGTGGAAAGTGCAAGAAGAGAGAAACAAACAGCTGAATTAGCAGCCAGATTAGCAACTGTTCAAGCAGAGTTAAATGCCAGAAAAGAAGAAGATGAGCGAGTTGCAGCAGAGCGAGAAGCAAAAGAAAGAGCTCGCCGTGAAAGAGAGAGAGAATTAAGGAATAAAGAAGCTAAACTGAAAAAAGATAATTTTAGAGAACGGCCTTGTGCGGAAAAACTGAGGCTTATTAGCAAAATGCCTAGTGCTGATGATAGGGATCCGTTATCGGCTTTAGCAAGAGGTGTTGCACGTGATCCACAAGGTCCTGTTGATTTTTCTGTTGCTGCTGGGTTGGTAAACCCAAGGACTGTTAAGCAACTTCACCAGGACTTTTCTGACTCTGTAGTATGTAATGTTACTGAAAGAAATAAGGACCATGCTGTTTTAAGTGAACACCATCTTTTAATGACAATGCCTGATGATGGTAGAGAAATATTAATTTTCTACAAAACAGTAAACGATATGCCCCAAAAACCAATTTTTAAGCCAGCCGCAGACATGGCTGCTTTTAAAGAGGGATTGAAAGCTAGAGAAGATACATTAATTGTGTCTGCTAAAGCGGGGGAAGGAGATACAGAGCGAGAAGTATTTATCCAAGGGGCTATCTCAGTGCCGCGAGTGCGAGCTCCTGGAAAAAGAGCTATCTCATCACCATAATGTGGAGGAGGGGCAATGCTTAAAAACAAAATGCCCCTCATTTTTTTGATGGGTCCCACTGCCTCGGGAAAAACTGATCTCGTTATTGAGTTGGTTAAAAATAAATCTCTACCGGTTGAAATTATCAGTGTCGATTCTGCGATGGTGTATCGTGGTATGGATATTGGGACAGGAAAACCCAGCAAAGAAGAATTAGCGATTGTGCCGCATCATTTAATTGATATTCGGGATCCCAGTGATCCGTATTCTGCGGCAGATTTTAGAGAGGATGCACTGAAGTTAATTGTTGATATTACGAAGAGAGGGAAGATCCCTTTATTGGTGGGGGGAACACTACTTTATTTTCGTGCATTAGAAAAAGGATTATCCCCTTTGCCGAGTGCTGATCCCATTATTCGAGAGAAATTATTAAAAGAAGCAAGGGAGATTGGTTGGGAAGCGATGCATCAACGTTTAGCAAAGATTGATCCTAGTGCTGCAAATCGTATTCATCCAAATGATCCCCAACGGATCCAACGCGCCTTAGAAGTTTACGAAATAACTAATAAGCCAATGTCTGAACTTTTTAAGGATAAATCTTTACAGGTCAACGAATCTTTACAGTCCAATGATCTCAACTTGCAATATAAAATCCATTCGTTTGCTTTAGTTCCAAGGGATAGAAAGTTCTTGCACGATAGAATTGCCAAACGTTTTCTTAAAATGTTAGAGCTGGGATTGCTTGAGGAGGTTAAGCATTTGTTTAATCGTGGGGATTTGCATGCAAACTTACCTGCGATACGGTCGGTTGGGTATCGCCAAGTCTGGCAATATCTAGCAGGAGAGATAAGTTATGATGACATGGTGCTAAAAGCAATGACAGCCACTCGACAATTAGCGAAAAGACAATTGACTTGGTTAAGGAGCTTGGATAATATTAATTGGCTTGAAATTGAAAATGGACGTTTAGCTTGTCTTAAGACCATGATAAACTGCGTCTCTTAAGGGAGGAGTGTATACCTCCACAATAACATTACGGAGAAAAAAATATGTCTAAGGGGCAGATGTTGCAAGATCCATTCCTAAATGCATTGCGTAAAGAACGGGTGCCTGTGTCAATTTACTTGGTCAATGGGATCAAGCTACAAGGGCATGTTGAGTCTTTCGATCAATTTGTTGTGTTGTTGAAAAACAGCGTTAGCCAAATGGTTTATAAGCACGCGATCTCAACAGTGGTTCCCACACGAAATGTTAAAATGACTCAAAGTGCACATATGGATGATGAAGTAGAAGATGAATTTGTGCATGAAGAGCTACAACCTGGGAATTTGTAATTGACAGACCGAACAGAGAGATGTGAACGGGTAGTCCTTGTACATCTCTCTCTCCGGGATCCTACTCAAGCTACCGATCTTCGAGAATTTAGAGAACTTGCTTTATCTGCAGGTGCAGAAATTATTGCAACCGTGACAGCAAGTCGTGATGTTCCTGATGCAAAATATTTTGTGGGTAGTGGTAAGGTTGAGGAAATTCGAGCGATAGTACAAGCGGATAAGATAGATCTTGTGCTGTTTAACCATACTTTATCACCTTCTCAAGAACGCAATCTCGAAAAAGAATTGCAATGTCGAGTGCTGGATCGAACAGGCCTTATCCTCGATATTTTTGCCCAACGTGCACGTACTTACGAAGGGAAATTGCAGGTTGAATTGGCGCAACTACAGCATCATTCTACGCGATTAATTCGAGGTTGGACTCATTTAGAACGTCAAAAAGGTGGTATAGGATTACGAGGCCCAGGGGAAACCCAATTAGAAGTTGATCGACGCTTAATTCGTGATAGGATTAAACATATTAAGGCTCGTCTTGAGAAAGTGCGCCAACAGCGGGATCTGAGTCGACGCGCAAGATTTCGTGCCTCTATACCCACTATTTCTTTAGTTGGTTATACAAATGCGGGCAAGTCAACACTGTTTAATACTATAACAGGATCACATGTTTTTGTTGCTAACCGCTTATTTGCTACCTTAGATCCAACTTTGCGATCTCTAGAGATCCCGCCTTTAGGTAAAGTCGTTTTTGCGGATACTGTGGGATTTGTTCGTCATCTACCTCATGATTTGGTTGATGCTTTTAAAGCAACATTGGAGGAAACTCAAGATGCAGATTTGCTATTACATGTGATTGATTGTAATGATGAGTTATGGCGTGCCCATATTACTCAAGTAGAAGAGGTTTTACAGCAAATTGGCGCTCTAGAAGTTCCACGCATTGAAGTTTACAATAAAATTGATTTATTACCGCAGGTTGAACCGCATTATGAACGAGATGGAGAAGGGATTATTTCACGTGTTTGGGTTTCGGCATACAGTAAAGCAGGGCTTAATGTCTTAGCCCAGGCAATTATTGAACGTCTAGGTCAAGATATTGTAGAAGGGGAGTTACATTTGAATGCTGATCAGGCTCGTATTAGGGCTCAATTATATGATATGGGCGTTGTAAAGACAGAAATTGTAGAAGATGAGGGTGGGTGGATATTGAGACTCGTGATACCTTATCATCGGTGGTTACAAGTGAAGCGAGAGCATCAAGAGTTAGGGGAAATAAAAATATGACCAAAAATGATATGAGGATGGCTTGGAATGAGCCTGGTCGTGGTGGTAGCAACAATAAAGATAAAGATAAAAATCCCTGGGGACGTGGTAGTGGTGACCAAGGCGGCCCGCCTGATTTGGATCAAGTGTTCAAAAAACTTATCTTAGGAATAAAAAACTTTTTTGGTATTGGCAATAATAAAGGGAGTAGCGATGGGGGAGGTCGTCCTTTTGGAACCCCTTCTTCTATGAGTGGAATGAACGGGTTTCAACAGGGATCTTTAGTTACCATTGTAGTTATTGTTTTAGTGGGTATTTATATCTTATCCGGTATTTATATTGTTGAACCTGCAGAACGTGCAGTAATTACTTGTTTTGGAAAATATTTAAGAACGGATGGTCCAGGTCCGCATTGGTTACCTCGAGTGTTTGAAAACAATGAAATTGTAAATGTCGATAGAACTGAAACAACGCGTCACAGTGGCGTTATGCTGACTCAGGACGAAAATATTGTGTCGGTAGAAGTTGCAGTTCAATATCGCATTAATGATGCCAGAGCGTATTTATTTAATGTTGTCAATCCTGAAAACAGTTTAAAGCAAGCGACAGAAAGTGCCTTGCGACAAGTGGTTGGCCAATCTACCTTGGATGATGTATTAACCAGCGGTCGAGCACAAATTGCAACTGCCATTAAAGATCAAATTGTGTCCACTTTAAATTTATATCAGGCAGGCCTTTTGGTTTTAGATGTGGCGATGCAGCCTGCTAAAGCACCCGAGGAAGTCCGAACAGCATTTGATGATGTAATTAAAGCTCGAGAAGAGGAAGTTCGCTCGGTGAATCAAGCAGAATCTTATGCGAATGATATTTTGCCTAAAGCCCGAGGTGTTGCAGAAAGAATGAAAAAAGAAGCTTTGGCGTACAAGCAAGAAACACAATTAATTGCAGAAGGGAGTACCAAACGCTTTAATTTAATCTTACCAGAATTCCAAAAGTCTCCGAAAATAACCCAAACCCGGTTATATTTGGATACCATGCAAGAGATCCTCTCAAAAACCAGCAAAATCTTAGTTGAGGGTGGAAACAATAATCTTTTGTGTTTACCGATTGATAAACTCATGAGTGGTAAAGGAACAGAAGAAGAAAAGGAGAAGAGTTAATGAAGAAATTATCCACATCCGTTTTAGTTGGCATTTTGCTTGTACTGTTTTTGTTCGGTTCAAGTGTTTTTACCGTCTATGAAACAGATAGAGCTTTAATTGTACGATTAGGAAGATTGGTCACCGAGGATGGAGATAAAGCTAAAGTCTTAGAACCAGGGATCCATGTAAAAATTCCTTTATTAGATACCGCTTTGTTTTTTGATACGCGTTTAAATATGACAGATATCTCTTCTGCTCGAATAGTGACTAGTGAGAAAAAAGATTTGATTGTCGATTTGTATGTAGAATGGCGTATCAACGATTTTGCGAAGTTTTATACCAGTACTTTTGGGATGGGTGATAGTCGCGATAGAGCAGAAGAATTATTACGTCAAAAAGTTGTTGATGTGTTACGGGCGGAATTTGGTCAACGGACCATCCGCAATGTCGTATCGGGGGAACGAAAAGAATTGATGGAAAGATTAAAAACCAATACCGGTGAAAATGTGATTGCAGGTCTTGGTATGGAGTTGGTGGATGTTCGTATCCGACGGATAGATTTACCCCCAGAAGTGAGTGACGCTGTATTTGATCGTATGCGCAGTGAGCGCAAACGAGTTGCAACAGAACTTAGAGCCAATGGAGAATCTAAAGCAGAAGTGATTCGCGCTGAAGCTGAAAAGCAACGTCGTGTTCTATTAGCAGAAGCAGAAAAAGAAGCACAACGTTTAAGAGGAGAAGGGGATGCTTTGGCAATGCGAACGTATTCTGCCAGCTACAGCCAATCCCCTGAGTTTTATGAGTTCTACAAAAGTTTAGAAGCCTATAAACAATCATTTAATGATAAGCAAGATGTTTTGGTGTTAAATCCTAACACTAGTTTTTTTAAATATTTTCGCAATACTGTAACCAAACCTTAAAGAGTAAATTGTATGTGGCAAGATTTATTTGCAGCTTTAGCATTAGTATTTGTAATTGAAGGGATGTTACCTTTTTTAAGGCCCGAAGTATGGCGCAAAACCATGGGACGTATGGTAGAAAAACCGAATAATGCATTGCGTTTGATGGGATTAGTAAGCATGTTGATGGGTGTCATTTTGTTATATGTTGTACGGCAGCCGGTTTAGGGAAGTATTGGTGCCGAGGAGAGGACTTGAACCTCCACGGAGTTGCCCCCACAAACACCTGAAGCTTGCGTGTCTACCAATTTCACCACCTCGGCTATATGGTTAATGTGAAAATTTACCTGGACTAAGAACTTAAGTCAATGATACCATTAAGGCATGAGTAAGAAAACGAGCAAATTAGATCCTTTTGCTGCCCGAGAGGCTGAAAAATACGAGAGTCCCATTCCCAGCCGGGAATATATCTTAGACTTTTTAAAAAACCGCGGCAAACCTGCAAATTATAAAGAATTAATATCCGAATTCAATTTAGAAGAAGAGCAAGAACAAATTGCCCTCCACCGTCGTATAAAAGCCATGATTCGAGATGAACAATTGGAACGTTTACGAGGGGGATCTTTTTGGCCCATGGGTAAACGTTTATTGTTGGAAGGACAAATTGTTATAGAAAAGGGCAAAGGGGGCCCTAGAACCTGGGTTGTCCCTGATGATGGAAGTCTTCGAGTTGCTATTTCGTCAGATCAAAAATATGTACTTTTTCAAGGGAACCGAGTTGTTGTTTCCACAGTAGAAGCGACAGAAAGAAAACAAAGAGAAGGTCGAATTGTTGAAATTATTGATCAACAACGCATGCATATGACAGGACGATTTGTTCAAGATGTGGGTTTAAATTATGTGATTCCCCATAGTAAAGAGATTGCTCAAGATATTTTAGTTCCTTTGGGTAAGGAAAAAGGCGCAAAAGATGGTGATATTATTGTTGTTGAAATAGAACGAGAACTTTCTAAAGGGGCAGAACCCGTGGGTCATGTGGTTCAAGTTCTAGGACATGAAAACTCCCCTGGGATTGAAATTAAAGCAGCGATTCAGGCCTATGAATTGCCCAATGAATGGCCCGAAGATGTCTTGAAAGAAATTCAGCAATTTTCAGAAACTGTTGCGCCTCAGCATAAAAAGGGACGCTTAGATTTAAGGGTCTATCCTCTTATCACCATTGATGGTGAAGATGCCAAAGATTTTGATGATGCTGTTTACTGTGAACAAAAGCCTAAAGGAGGATGGCGGCTGATTGTTGCTATTGCGGATGTGAGTCATTATGTTAAACCCAATACAGCATTAGATCGAGAAGCCAGACAACGAGGAAATTCGGTTTATTTTCCGGGGAAAGTCATTCCGATGTTACCGGAAATATTGTCCAATGGCTTATGTTCTTTAAATCCAGAAGTGGATAGACTTTGCATGGTTTGTGAATTAACCATTAGTCAATCTGGAAATATTACTCGCTATGCCTTTCATGAAGGTATTATGCGCTCCCATGCACGCTTAACTTACACTAAAGTTGCAGCTTTGCTGAAAGGGGAAAGTTCACATTTAGCAGAACAATATGCGCATTTAATGCCAATCATTCAAGAGTTAAATCAATTATATCAAACTTTAAAGACAGCACGTGAGACTCGAGGTGCAATTGAATTCGAAACGGTTGAAACCCGTATTATTTTTGGTGAGGGGGGAAAAATCAGTCGAATTGAACCCATTCAAAGAAATGATGCCCATAGAATTATTGAAGAATGTATGTTGTGTGCTAATGTTGCGACGGCTCGATTTTTAAAGAAGCATAAACTGCCCGGGCTTTATCGTAATCATGAAGGTCCGCAAGATGATAAACTAGCAGATTTAAGAACTTTTTTGGGTGAAATAGGGCTGTCATTGGGGGGTGGAAAAAATCCAAAACCTATCGATTATGCTAAATTGCTACACTCCGTTCAACATCGCGAAGATGTCAATATTATTCAAACAGTGCTATTGCGATCATTAAGTCAAGCAGTTTATTCAGCAGAGAATGTGGGTCATTTTGGCTTAGCCTATCCGGCATATTGTCATTTTACGTCTCCCATTCGTCGTTATCCGGATTTACTGATCCATAGACAAATTCGTTCAGTGTTGCGCGGGAAATGGGATCCAGAAAAAAATAACAAAGAAAAAGAGAAAGAAAATGAAAAAGATAAGGCTTTAGAATTGTTAGGGATCCACACTTCGATGACAGAACGGCGGGCGGATGATGCGACTCGTGATGTGGTGCGGTGGTTAAAGTGTGAATATATTCAAAAGCATATTGGAGAAGAATTTTCGGGAATTATTTCTGGGGTGACGCGTTTTGGATTTTTTGTAGAATTAAAAGATATTTATATTGATGGATTGGTTCATGTTAATAATCTTCGTAACGATTACTATTATTACGATGCCATCCATCATCGTTTGGTTGGCGAACGCACTGGGATCTTATATCGTTTAGGAGACAAAGTTAAAGTTCGCGTTGTAAAAGTGGATGTTTCTGAACGAAAGATCGATTTTGATTTGCTGGATGTAAAAGTACCAAAAACTTCAAAAAAGCAAACTCAGAAGCAAGAGCAAAAACGAAGACACAAAAAAGCGAGTCAGAAGCAGCCAGAAAAAAAAGAAAAAAGTAAAGCTAAAAAACGTAAAAGAAAGTAGTTGTGAAAAATCAAAACTCAAATTTAATTTATGGCATACATTCGATACGCAGCCTTTTACAAAGGGAACCTAACCGTATTTTAGAAATTTTTTGTGTGGAATCTCGAGAGGATGTCAGAATTCAAGAGATCTTATCTCTCGCACAAAATCATCATATAGCTGTGCAAAAAGTTTCTAAAAAGCAACTGGATGACTGGTTTTCAGAGTGTAATCATCAAGGGATTGCAGCACGTTTTCGACCTAAACCCTTATTAGATGAAAACGATTTAGAATCCCTTTTAGAAGATCTTAAAACGCCTCCCTTATTGTTAATTTTAGATGGCGTTCAAGATCCCCATAATCTAGGTGCTTGTTTACGAACAGCGGATGCTGCAGGGGTTACAGCAGTTATTATTCCAAGAGATCGCGCTGTTGGTGTTACAGAGACAGTGCGCAAAGTAAGCTCTGGTGCTTCAGAATCGGTTTCAATTGTCCAAGTAGGCAATTTAGCACGTACCCTTGAACTTTTAAAAAAACAAGGTTTGTGGATTATGGGAACGAGTGGTGAAGCCAAGCAGTCCCTTTACCAAACCGATTTAAAAGGACCCATCGCGATTGTGTTAGGGGCAGAGGCCAAAGGCTTGCGACGCTTAACAGAAGATCACTGTGACGTATTAATGCATATTCCAATGCATGGAATTGTTGAAAGCTTGAATGTTTCAGTTGCAGCCGGCATTTGTTTATATGAGGCAATTAGACAAAGATTGTAACTGATTTTGTTATACTGTGGATAATGATAGGATCACGCTGCACTCCCCGCGCTTGATGCGCGATCGGGGAGGTACAGCGTGACACCGGCTTCCACTTACTTTAGTCTTGCAGCGGGCACAGGTATTGCAGCAGCAGTAACACTAGTTCCAGCAGCGGCTGTTGATGTAGTAGCCAATGACATCAATGATGGTGATGATGCATCTCCTCCTACAGCTGCTGTAGATGATAATATTAAGGTTGGACTTACAGCGACGCTATCACCACTTGAACTGGCAGTTGGACTCGAAGCCTCATGAGAACTTAAACGTTTTGTCAATGTAGCTAATTGTGTTAATATTTCATTTCTCTTCTTAGGATCAACACAAAAATCTATAAACCTTTGAGGGTTTATAACGCTTCCTCCCATTAATGTTACCAATGCGTGATATTGGTCATAATGGCTTCTATCTAAGCCTAAAGCTACCAATTCTTTTGCTATCGTAATATCGAATGGCCCAATTAATTCATATTCTTTGGGAAGTAATGATTGTAATTGCTGAAAACCCTCAAATCTACTAGTTATAGAATAATGAGTATGAATATAAAGAATATGTGCGTCAGTAAGTTGGTATCTAGCTCTTCTAATTGTATCTAATGTGATCCTTGGGTCAATATCCATAACATCAAATTCAGTAGGCGTTAATGTTATTAGATCTGGGAATGACAAAGATTCATTATCCAGCATAAGGAGAATAGATTTACTCTGATGTTTAAATGTTTTATGATACCCTAAACCTAAAAACTGGCGAATAATTGCTGGGGATGTTCCTTGATTAATTACATCATCTGGGTTTTGAAACTGAGCAGTAACCAACAACTCTCTGAGTTCTTGCATTCTATCTGGTGTGGTTGTTTCAAAAGCATCTTGTATACCTTTTTTAATAGACTCTACAATATTGTCTGAGAATGCTTCGCGAATAACTCTTCGTTTTAAAGCTTTTGAACGTAGATGAGCTATTTGTCCAGATGAAAATTTTGTTTTTGTAGCATGCTCATAACGGGAATCATTTGGATTTGATAGTATAGTGTCTCGTATTTGGCTCATACTAGGAGAACTAAAAAACCTTTCATTGGGTACCCTTTGATCTAAATTTAAAGCGAGAATTGTACTATCAAACAATTCGACTCTCATTTTAATGTCTAATGCTATCTTGTGTAGGGGTAATGGGACCTGTGCAAATGTTGTATACGAAGAGAGATCATCAGCCACTTTTTTGTCTATTTCTGAAATAGTATCAATTAACTCTTGAAGGAGAGAATCACGAGCTCTTTTTTTATCGCTATCTAGTTCTTCTCTTGTAACCGCTGCTGATGTAGCTGCTGCTGATGATGTAGCTGCTGCTGATGTAATTATTGCTGCCATATTTACCTCCGATCATTGAAATGAATTTGTAATATTAGTCATACCAGCACAAGCTGGCGTCCAGTTTTTGACTGAACAGGTTCCAAGCAAATAGTTTGTCAAAAAACTCACCTGACGTCAATAAATATTTTTCCAAGTGTTTTGCTATATATATCAATAGTTTAGAAGGTTATACCCCTAATCACATATTCGGATAATTAGGACCGCCACCCCCTTCGGGGGGTACCCAATCAATATTTTGGGTGGGATCTTTAATATCACAGGTTTTACAATGCACGCAATTTTGAGCATGAATGTGTAGGTAAGGATTTCCATTTGGATCTTTTACTATTTCGTAAACTGCGGCAGGACAATAACGGGTTTCTGGGGCATCATAAAGTGCCAGATTAGTTGTGATAGCAAGAGATGGATCTTTTAACTTGAGATGACAAACTTGATTTTCTTCATGATTGGTATTTGATAATTGTACAGAAGTTAACTTGTCAAAACTCAATTGACCATCGGGTTTTGGATAATCAATGCGTTTACAAGAAGATGCTTTTTTTAGAGTTTTATTATCCGCATGATTATGAAAAGTCCAAGGGGCTTTGCCACGTAAAATATAAGTATCAAATGCGGCATACGCAAGTCCTGCCCATAATCCCTTTTGAAAAGCGGGGCGAATATTTCGAGCTAAGGTTAATTCTTCCCAAATCCAAGATTTTTTGATAGCGGTTTCATAAGCGAGTAATTCAGTTCCCTCGGCCCCTTGCTTTAAAGCGTCAAAGACTGTTTCTGCAGCAAGCATACCGGATTTCATGGCAGTATGATTGCCTTTGATTTTCGGTACATTTAAAAATCCTGCGCTACATCCGATAAGGAGTCCACCCGGAAAGCTGAGTTTGGGGATGGATTGAAGACCGCCTTCATTTAATGCGCGGGCACCATAAGCAATTCGTCGTCCTTTTTCTAATAGAGGCGCAATCTTGGGATGATGTTTAAATCGTTGAAATTCTGCATACGGATCTAAATAAGGGTTTGTATAATCTAATCCCACGACAAATCCAATGGCAATTTGATTATTTTCAAAATGGTAAATGAATGATCCTCCATAGGTTGCTTGATCTAATGGCCAGCCTATGGTATGAACCACGGTTCCTAATTGATGTTTTGTGGGATCAACTTCCCAAAGTTCTTTGATCCCTAAACCAAAAGTTTGTGGATCACAGTTTTTTTGTAGTTTAAATTTTTCATGAAGTGTTTTAGTTAGAGAACCGCGTGCACCTTCTGCGAATAAAGTATATTTTGCTAATATATCCATCCCGGGTTGATAGTTGTTTTTCTTATTTCCATTTTTATCAATACCAACATCGTTAGTTTGTACTCCCTGAACAATGCCATTGGCATCATACAACACTTCAGTGGCTGAAAATCCAGGGAAAATTTCAATGCCCAATGCTTCTGCTTGTTTTGCCAACCATCGACATAAATTACCCAGGCTAATAATATAATTTCCTTTATTTTGCATCTGGGGAGGCGTGGGAAAAGAAAAAGCCTCTTTTTGAGACAGTAATAAAAATTTATCGTGAGTGGCTTTGGTATTCAATGGCGCTTTTAGCGTTTGCCAATCGGGGAAGAGTTCATTTAAAGCTTTAGGCTCGAAGACTGCACCAGATAAAATATGTGCACCGACTTCAGATCCCTTTTCGAGTATACAAATGCGGATTGTATGCTGATATTGGTTAGCCAATTGAGCAAGGCGAATGGCAGCTGATAATCCTGCAGGTCCAGCACCAACAATGACAACATCGTATTCCATTGATTCTCGTGACATATTGAAATAGTATAAAGATAAATAAGGAATATTTCATGAAATGTTTAATCCCTGTTAAGCGAGTGATCGATTTTAATGTCAAGGTTCGTGTCAAATCCGATGGAACTGGAGTTGAAACGGATCAGGTAAAAATGTCGATGAATCCCTTTGATGAAGTTGCACTAGAAGAAGCAGTACGTTTAAAAGAAAAAGTCATCGTGAAAGAGATCATAGCCATATCGATTGGTGTTTCTAGTGCACAAGAGACTTGTCGAGTTGCATTAGCCAGAGGTGCAGATCGAGCAATTTTAATAGAAACAAATGTAGAAACGAATGAGATGCCGCCACTGTCTATTGCTAAAATTTTGAAGTATTTTGTACTGCAAGAAAAGCCTGATTTGGTTATTTTAGGGAAACAAGCCATTGATGACGATTGTAATCAAACGGGCCAGATGTTAGCTGCTTTATTAGGCTGGGCACAGGGAACGAATGCTTCAGGGCTTAATGTTAATGCCTCGACTGGTTCTGTCGAAGTGATTCGAGAGGTAGACGGTGGATTAGAAACTTTATCTTTAAAATTACCGGCTGTTGTTTCTGTCGATTTACGTCTCAACGAACCCCGCTATATCTCATTGCCCAACATCATGAAAGCTAAAAGTAAACCTTTACAGATTATTCCTATGGGTGATCTAAAAATTGAATTAAAGCAACACTTGAAAACAATTCAAGTTGAGCCACCCGTGATGCGGCGTTCAGGTATAAAAGTGAATAATGCCAAGGAGTTGGTCGATAAATTAAGAAACGAAGCGAAGGTGTTATGAAAGTTAATAGAGTTTTAGTGTTGGCAGAGCATGATAATCAAACGCTAAAAGTTTCGACAGCTAATACAGTCCGAGCTGCAACGGAGCTCTCGGAAGATATCACCGTATTGGTAGCAGGATATCAGTGTGCTGCGGTAGCAAAAGCGGCTAGTTTATTAGATGGAGTTAATGAAGTTTGGGTGTCAGATTTGCCTTGTTTTGAGCATGGATTAGCAGAAAATGTCGCTGAACTCATGATTGATCTTGCGGAGGCTTTTCAGTATATATTAGCGCCTGCAACGACCTATGGAAAGAATATATTGCCGAGGGTTGCTGCACGTTTAGATGTTGCTCAAATCTCCGAGATTACTGGTATTTTGTCACCAGATACTTTTGTGCGGCCTATTTATGCAGGCAATGCATTATTGACAATACAGTCTTTAGATCCCATTAAAGTGATTACGGTGAGATCTACAGCTTTTGAAGCGGTATCTACGGGTGTAGTCGCTACTAAAGAGCCAGCACCTATAGTTAATTTAGCTTCTAAAAAACCATATGATTTAGGATTATCTCAATTTTTAAGAGAGGAACCCCACGTTTCTAAACGTCCTGAATTAACTTCGGCACGAATTGTTATTTCAGGAGGCCGAGGATTACAAAGTGGAGAGAATTTTAAAATGCTGGAAGAGATTGCGGATAAACTGGGGGCAGCTTTAGGAGCAACTCGAGCAGCAGTGGATGCGGGTTTTGTTCCCAATGATTATCAAATAGGACAAACGGGTAAAGTTGTGGCTCCCGATTTATATATAGCCGTTGGGATATCGGGTGCAATCCAACATTTGGCGGGCATGAAAGACAGTAAGGTGATTGTGGCCATTAATAAAGATGCCGATGCACCTATTTTTCAAGTGGCTGATTATGGCTTAGTGGGTGATTTATTTGAAATTTTACCAGAATTAAGTAAGGAATTAGTCATTCGAAAATGAATGGCTGTGTTATAGTGTAATACTTATCTGGAACACTATTAAGTGATATTATGGATATCATTTGTACCTACGTGAGGTTTAGATGTTTGACCAAAAAATGAGCATTGCCACATTTGATCCCGAACTTTGGGCTGCAATTAAGGGGGAAACAGAACGGCAAGAAGATCATATTGAATTAATAGCTTCCGAAAATTATGCCAGTCCTCGAGTATTAGAAGCTCAAGGGTCGACTTTAACCAATAAGTATGCGGAAGGATATCCTGATAAACGCTATTATGGAGGTTGTGAATACGTTGATATTGCAGAAACGTTAGCAATAGAACGAGCAAAACAATTATTTGGCGCATCTTATGCTAATGTACAACCGCATTCAGGATCTCAAGCTAATGCTGCAGCCTATATGGCATTAATAAACCCTGGGGATACAATTTTAGGAATGAGTCTAGCTCATGGTGGTCATCTAACGCATGGTTCTACCGTTAATTTTTCTGGGAAATTCTATCATGCTGTTCAATATGGAACGCGTGCTGAAACGGGTATGATTGATTATGATGAGGTTGAAAAAATTGCCAAAGAATGTCGACCTAAACTTATCATGGCAGGTTTTTCAGCTTATTCTCGTTTTATCGATTGGTCAATTTTTCGTCAAATCGCGGATTCTGTGGGTGCTTACCTTGTTGTAGATATGGCTCATGTCGCGGGACTTGTTGCAGTTGGTCTCTATCCTTCCCCTGTTCAAATTGCAGATATCACTACCAGTACCACTCATAAAACCTTACGAGGTCCCAGAGGAGGATTAATTCTGGCGCGCAATAATCCTGAGATAGAAAAAAAATTAAATTCAGTTGTGTTTCCGGGGTTACAAGGTGGACCTTTAATGCACGTCATTGCGGCTAAAGCCGTTGCTTTTAAGGAGGCTTTATTGCCTGAATTTAAGCAATATCAGCAACAAGTAATTACTAATGCACAGCTTTTTGCAACAGGAATGATGGCAAGAGGATATAAAATTGTTTCGGGTGGGACCGATAATCATTTATTTTTGGTTGATCTTATCGATAAAAATATCACGGGTAAGGATGCCGACCATGCTTTAGGTAGAGCGAATATCACTGTTAATAAAAATGCGGTTCCGAATGATCCGCGTTCTCCTTTTGTGACCAGTGGTTTTAGAATTGGTACCCCTGCAGTGACAACACGAGGGTTTAAAGAAACTGAAATTCAAACACTTACGAAGTGGACTTGTGATATCTTAGATAAGTTAGCGGATGAAGCGCTCATTGACAGGGTTAAAAAAGAAGTTTTAGCACTTTGTAAACAATATCCGGTGTATTCATAAAATGCAGTGTCCTTTTTGTCAAGCACAAGATACAAAAGTTATTGATTCTCGTTTAGCAGGAGAAGGCGATCAGGTTCGTCGTCGACGGGAATGTGTTGTTTGTTTGGAGCGGTTTACAACTTACGAAACGGTAGAATTATCTTTACCAAGACTCGTGAAGAGAGATGGGAGTTGCGTACAATTTTTGGAGGAAAAATTGAGAGCAGGTATTTTACGAGCGCTTGAGAAACGTCCAGTACGAACAGAACAAGTGGATGCTGCTGTCAACCGTGTTATTTATCGTTTAAGAGCTGCAGGGGAGCGAGAAATCGAAACTCAAGTTTTGGGTGAATGGGTAATGACAGAATTAAAAGCTTTAGATGAGGTTGCTTATGTAAGATTTGCTTCTGTTTACCGTCGTTTTCAAGATGTAAATGAATTTAGAGAAGAAATAGCTCGCTTGCGAAATACGAGATTTGAGATAGAAGACAATGCAAAAACGAAATAGAGGTGGCCGAAAAAAAGCCCGCTTCTTGGCAGTGCAGGCATTATACGGGTGGCAATTGTCTCACAATGCTTTAGCGGATATTGAAGCACATACTTTGTTGGAGCATGGGGAGGAAGAGTTTGATCTCGGATATTTTAGAGTTTTATTACATGAAGTTCCAGCGCATATTTCAGAGATTGAAGTTGCTTTAAAGCCCCATCTTTCCCGTGTCATTGAAGAATTAGATCCAATAGAACTTGTTGTTTTACGTATTGCAACGTATGAGTTACTTAAACGGCCTGATGTTCCTTATCGAGTGGTTATTAACGAGGCTTTAGAATTGGTTAAAACGTTTGGTGCAACAGAAAGTCATCGATTTGTGAATGGTGTTTTGGATAAAGTTGCACGGGATTTAAGGCAATCAGAAATTTAAAAAAATCCCCCCCTTTTCTTGGATTGCTTCCCGCCACGCTTCGCTCGCGGTCGCAATGACGCGTTAAAAGACTATTTTTATTTACGCAAAATTAATATTGCATCTGAAATTTGTCTGAAAGGTGAACCGCTCACATTAACTTCTGGATCTAATTCAGGGTGATTCATGACAGAATTATCAATATAAAGTGTAGAAGATCCTCCACCATCTAAATTTAAAGCGTATTGACAATCGAGTTTATGCATAAATTTTGTAAGCTCAGCAATAGTCATCCCAGGACTTCCGGTGAGAGGACTTTGTTCTACAACAACAAACACCCAATGTCCATTATTTAATAACCCGACAGCCGTTCGTGCATGACGATTTTTGATAAAACGTGAATTAAGAAATTCTAAAGTATAGGTCTGAATGGTTCTCCCTTCTTCAATTAATAAAGGGGTACCGCCAATAATATTATCTACTATTTGCCAATGGTTTTTTTTATTTTTTTTAAGTTGCGGGATAACATCAATTTCTATTTTAACTTTGTCTCCAACACGAATAGCATGACGAGATGTTTTTGCACGTGGACCTATAGAATAAACATACCCATTAGTGGGGATTTTTGTTTTGCCTCCAGGTAGAATATCCACAACTTGGTTATTTTTGATAATGATATCTAAATTATTGGGGTTAGAGGTGAGATAATTGCCAAAGGTATCAGTATATAAAATTGCACGATTGGGGACACTAGGTTGATTTACAGCATAAATAGGAAATTTCTGATTTTGAATTTTAAGCTTCGTTTTAGTTTGGATTCGATCCATAAAGACAGAATTTGTCTGATTTGACCATCCAATAGCACCTCTAGAACGATAAGCAATACCGTACCAACGCCCTTTGATTTTTAAAATACCTGCAGGAAGCCCTTCTGTTTGTTCACCCATTTTAAAAAAACCACCATTAATAGCTGCAATGGCTCTATGACGCTTAGCAATATTCTGGACAGTTTCAATGCCGAGTGCTGAATCTTTGGCATGGGCTGCGGTAATATTTAAATATGTGGGATCAACTTCTAACACATGGATGCTATGCCATAGAGGGGTGATAATTTTTCGATAACTTAGACCTTGTATCAGTTCTTCTGCACATGATACAGATAAGGTAAAGAAGGTAATTACGAATATAAAAAGCTGTGGTATAAAACGAAACATCATATGTCAGTTCTCCTGGCAGCTCTTTGAATTTCCAGTTTATGATCAAATCACGTCGTGATCCATAGTTTTACAGCCCTATTTTGAAAAATCATTTATTTATGTTTGTCTATAGGTCCTTATCAAAAACTTCTTCTTATGTCTTAAATCAACATGAACAATTTCCATTAATAATTTTTTTAGATTATTTCATGGTAATAATGAAGTAGGATATAATTAAATTATTAGAAATTTCACAAAACTTTTAAAATAAATGATTTAAATATCACAATTATGAAACAGTCTATTTTTGTTTCCATTTGATCTTGTTTGTATGCAAATAAATCAGGCAAAAATTAAGAAATTCTATTATTTATAATTAATTTAAAGACAAATCTTAATTGCTTGATGTATGATGTTAAAATATTTAAATAAGGGGTTTTGTATGACCTTTACTTTTTTAGAATCATTACGATATCGTCGAGTTCTAGCGAATCGAGTGATATTTAGAGGCTCGTTACCCGACACTAGTATCCTTAAGTTTTCAGAAATTACCATAGGCGGTATTTTGATAGGGTTAATGGTGTTTTTTTTTACTTTAGCAATAGAAAAATTACTATATCTTAACAATGTATCGAATGTTCCTGGTTTATTCGGTATTTTAACAACCTCAATTATTTGGTTACAACCGTGGATAATAGTCTTTCTAAAATCCATTAGGAATCACGAACGACTACATTTATCTTTAATACATAACTTTTCATTTAAACAGCGTTTGGTGGCCAATATTGCCTTAGCCTTTTTTTTAAGCTTAGGATTAACTTATTCATTCATTTTTGGGAGTCGAGAACACATTACTCCAGAATTACACTCTGGATGGATGAGTGTCGTTTATAAAGAAATTATTGTCACAGAAACCAATAAGCAACCATTTTTTATACTTTGGATACTATTGACGATCGGATTTACAGGTATTCCCTACATCACTCAACAACAACGATATTCTAAAAGTAAGACTATTTATAAAAGCCACTCTCTTCCTTTTACATTATGGTTAGGTGAATCCACTGGCTGGTTTTCAGATTATTTACGTGAAACCAGCATTGCGCCTAAACAGCACCTTGCTTTATCAATGCATGATGCCTGCCAAAATGTCTTAGTATTGGGAGCTATGGATGCTGAGAAAACAACTAGGATGATTCATCCCTTATTATTACAACTGTTTGACCAATTTGCCGGAGGTTTAATTTTTGATATCAAAGGAGATTTGCAAACAGCTGTTCACTATTGTGCGACCCAAACCAAACGTTCTTATACCATCGTAGAACCTGGATTAATCCGAATGAATCTGATCCAAGGATTAACGCCAGAGCTTGCTGCCAGCTTCTTAAAATCGGCTTTCTCGTTGAGTGATGAGTTTAAAGCAGAAAGAAGTTCTTGGATTGATACAGCAACGGAGCTTTGTCGTAATGCCTTAGGTGTTCTCTCGTTTACCCCTCAACATTACAATCTTCAAGGGCTTTATCGATATTTGTTTGAATCTGATTTTCAAAAAGAACGAATGGGCAATACAGAACTTTTGGTTCCATTATTAGATACAAAACAACAATGCTTATTTGAGGGTTATCGACAGCATCAAAAAGGAATATTTGATCAATTGGATGAAAAAATAAAGTCTGATGTTTTAGCCACACTGTCAGAAATTTTATCCCCTTTTAAGAATTTTGATTTGGCAAATACTTTTTGCACGGAGAGTGAAGAAATTAAAGAAGAAAAAATTTTAGAGGGTGCTATTTACTTAATTAATTTACCTTTATCTAGTTTTGGTCCTGAGGCTAAAGTTATCTACACGCTCATTAAATTAAGATTTTTTAATGTCATGCAACAACGGACTTTGAATGTCCATTGGGATCAAACCAGACCTGTTTTCTTTATGTGTGACGAATATCAAGAATTTGTCAGTGTCAACAAAGAGGGATTGTCAGACTTAAATTTTTGGGATAAAACTTACAATAGCAAAACCATTGGCATTATATCAGCCCAATCTATTTCTAGTTTTTATGAAGCACTCGGGGATTTCACCTTAGTCCAAGCTTTATTACAGAACTTTAGGCAAAAGATTTGTTTTAGAACGGAAGATGAAATGACGATTACTTTCTTTCGTCAATTACTGGATAATGTAGTAACCAGCCAAGTGGTAACTGTGGATGAGGATAGTTTTGTTTATAATCCTTTCCATGTTATCCATACAAAAAAATCAATATTTAATGGACAGTTATTTAAAGAAATGGAGACTAATAAAGCTGTTGCATTATTGACCATCAATGGGCATGCTGCTGACGATGTACTTAAAGTTGAACCCTCATCCTGTGTTACACACCACCTTCCTCCGTAATTTTTAGTTGAAAAACTTGTCTTTAAAATGCTATGGATTATTATTGCTGTACCCTAATGAGTTAGGAATAAATTTGGGAGTGTAATATGGATATTCAAGTTGTAGGAAGATTTTCCATGGTGTTGTGTGCACTTATATTGTCACCTGCATTGTATGCAAGTTCAATTGATTACTTAATATTAGAGGCGAGAGCTAAAGCAGACAAAGGCCACTTTGAAAGGGCAGCAGTGGCTTATCAACAAGTATTGGAAGTGGATGATACCCATCCAGAAGCGCGCATAGGTCTTGCGAATGCTTTGATGAATGCGCAAATTAAAGAGCCTTATGCGGAACAATCAGATGCTTTATCTGTAGTGCTTGCCCAAGATAAATCGAAGTCTCCATTATTAATTTCTCAAATGTCTTTAGGTTTCCTTGAAAATGCAGCGTTAGACTCCATCGATCAAAGTCTTAAAGAAGAAGTATTATACTCATTAAATCAATTGCAAATGGGAGAGCATGATAGAGCCATTAAAACACTTGATCGTATTCAGAAAAAAGTACCAGAACATCCCGTGCCTTACAATTTATTAGGGATGGCTTGGCAAAGTAAAGGAAATCCATCTAAAGCGCGTGATTATTTTGAGAAAGCACTTAGTATTAAACAGGATTTTAATTCGGCGCGTATTAATCTTGCGGAATTGCAAATACATTTGGGAGAATTTGATTCAGCAACGAAAGAATTAAATAAAGTTTTGGCTTTTGATAAGAGTAACCAAAGAGCTTGTCTTGTCATGGCACATTTATCATCGTTGACAGGAAAACATGAAGAAGCTAAACGTTGGTATAAAAAGGCAGTGGAACTCTTATAAAATCCAAGAGGGCATATAATTTTCAGCGGTTCTTAACAATCGATTATTAGTTTCTGAATTTATATCCCATTTTTTCAAAAGATTCCAAAAAGATTTGGAGTGGTTTAAATGTTTAAGATGACACAGTTCATGTAATAAAATGTGTTGTACTAATAATTTTGGAAGAAATAGTAATTTATAGTTTAAATTGATTCGTTTTTTGGGGGTGCAACTACCCCAGAGTGTTGATTGTCCTCGTACTGAAATATGATTGTAATAAAGCTCTGTTTGTGTACTTAGTTCTGCTATCCAAGGAACAAGGTGATGTTTTGCTTTTTTAATTAACCATTTCTTAAGCATTTTTATACAAGCAGAAATGTTTTCGATATCGCCATTGACTTGTAAAATATTATTTTTTAGAGGATCTATATAATCTCGTATTTTTATAAAACCAGGTTTTGATTGTGTCGGTTGATAGAGGACTTGCCAGGTTGTTTCTGTTGCAGTGAATTCAATTTTGGATGGAAGGATCGGTGTTGCCTGTGTGATGATTGTTTTTGAAAACATCACACGCAGCCAAAATTTTTCTATCCATTGTCTTTTTTCATTGAGTAAAACAGAAACATCAATGTTGCGATGCCGAGCCGGGAGTACAATTTCAAGACCTTTTCTTGGCAGTATTTGCAGAAAGACACGTCGAGCCCGCTTACTTTTTCTAATAGTATAAGCAGGGGGCCAAATTAATTGTTCAATCATATTTTTTACAACTAACTAGTGTTAGAAAAAAGTAATCTAATATACTATAGTACAGCAAAAAAAGGAGATATTTATATCCTGTTTATGAGCACAGTAGCTAATGTGCTTAAGCCATGGTATTAAGTACACTTTACAATAAATTTGCATCCATCACAGTCAGGAGACTACATGAGCGTAAGTGCTATGTTTACATTATTAAAACCTGCTCCTCATCTTCCTCTGATAGAGGACCCAATACAAGTTGAAAAAGCCTATAAATATTGGCGCCTCAGGATTTTTTATTCTGTTTATTTGGGATATACGCTTTATTATTTTACACGAAAAAGTTTTACGTTTGTTACGCCCTATTTAATAACAGATTTAGGTTTTTCCAAAGGAGATATTGGTTGGTTGGTCACTATTTCAGCCATTACTTATGGTGTGAGTAAATTTACCAGCGGCATTTTATGCGATCGGTCAAATCCTCGTTATTTTATGGCTATTGGACTTCTTTTAACAGGTATTTTTAATCTTCTTTTTGGTTTTTCTTCTTCTTTTTTGTTACTTCTTTTATTTTGGGGCTTGAATGGTTGGTTTCAAGGATGGGGTTGGCCACCGTGTACTAAACAATTAACTTATTGGTTTAGTCGTAAGGAACGTGGAACTTGGTGGAGTGCTTGTGCGACATCACATACCATGGGTGGATTTTTGATCGCATATCTTGCTGCGTTTTGTGCTCAAATTTGGGGGTGGCGCACTGGGATGTTTGTTCCTGCATTATTCTGTATTGTAGGAGGTGTTATATTATTAGAACGTTTACGCGATGTGCCTCAGTCTTTGGGATTACCCCCCATAGAAAAATTTAAGGGGGAAGCATTAGAACCTGAAGATATGAATGAGGAACCCTTATCTGTTAAACGAATTTTGTTTGAACAAGTATTAAAAAATAAATATGTTTGGGTCTTATCTTTTTCATCTTTTTTTGTTTATGTCGTTAGGATAGCAGTGAACGATTGGGGAACCTTATACTTGGTTGAAACCAAAGGCTATTCTTTGATTAAAGCCGCAAGCTGTGTTTCTTTGTTTGAAATTGGGGGCTTTTTGGGCATATTAGTCGGGGGCTTTGGATCAGATCGTTGGTTTCAAGGTAGGCGTGCCCCATTTATGGTTTTGTGTTCAGCAGGGTTGATGTTTGCTGTGTTGGGTTTTTGGTATATAGCACCGGGACAATTTATATTGTCTTGTGTTTTAACCACGCTGATTGGATTCTTAGTATTTGGCCCACAAATGTTGTTGGGGCTTGCAGCATCAGAAATGGTGAGTAAAAAAGCAGCCAGCACTTCAAATGGATTTACGGGGTGTTTCTCATATTTAGGTGCTGCTGTTGCAGGATATCCATTAGGAAAAATTACGGAAGTGTGGGGTTGGTGGGGTTTTATTGCGACACTTGTTTTTTGTTCAGCCGCAATGCTTGTTATTTTATTACCGATGTGGTCTATAAAAACGCCTGCTATTTTTACAAAAGGACTGGAACCTGCAACAGCATAGTAGGGGCGGGGCCCTGTCCCCGCCCACTCGGGCCCTGTCCCCACCCAAACCTGGCCCTGTTTCCACCCGTTACATTAATGACGATGGGTTAAGAATTTTGCGTTCGGTGACACCGGTATACAGTTGTCGGGGGCGGCTGATTTTTTGATCTCGTGCACTCATCATTTCATTCCAATGTGTGATCCAGCCGACTGTTCTTGCAAGTGCAAAAATCACAGTAAACATGCTAATGGGAATACCAATTGCTTTTAAAATAATGCCTGAGTAAAAATCAACATTTGGATATAATTTCTTTTCAATAAAATACGGATCTTTTAAGGCAATTTCTTCTAATTGGAGAGCAATTTTAAGTAAAGGATCATCGTGCATTTTAAGAGCATTCAATACATCATGACAGGCTTGTCGCATTACTTTTGCGCGTGGATCAAAATTCTTATAAACCCGATGTCCAAACCCCATGAGACGAAAAGCATCATTTTTATCTTTAGCTCGAGCAATAAAGTGTTCAATGCGTGAAACATCTCCAATTTCAGTTAACATATTGAGTACAGCTTCATTGGCTCCCCCATGCATAGGTCCCCAAAGTGCGGCAATGCCCGCTGCAATACAAGCAAAAGGATTAGCGCCTGAAGATCCCGCAACTCGCACAGTAGAAGTAGAAGCATTTTGTTCATGATCGGCATGAAGTGTGAAAATTTTATCCATGGCTTGAACTAAAATAGGATTGGGTTTTTCCGGTTCTGCAGGGACTGAAAACATCATATGCAAAAAATTTTCTGTATATCCCAAATTATTTTGAGGGTAGACAAAGGGTTGTCCAATGGAATATTTATAAGCCATGGCTGCAATGGTTGGCATTTTCGCAATTAAGCGTAAAGCGGCGAGCTCGCGATGAGCTGGATTGTGTATTTCTAAAGAATCATGATAAAACGCAGACAGCGCGCCTACAACACCACACATAATTGCCATGGGATGAGAATCTCGTGGAAAACCATATAAAAAATGACTGAGTTGTTCATGCACCATGGTATGGTGTTTTACTTGATGAATAAATGTGGCTTTTTGTTCTTTGTTGGGTAATTCACCATAGAATAATAAATAACATACATCTGGATAATCAGTGTGTTCTGCTAAATCTGCAATGGAATATCCTCTATATAATAATATTCCCTTATCACCATCAATAAAGGTAATTTCCGATGCACAAGCTGCGGTGGACATGAATCCGGGATCAAAAGTAAACAGACCACTTTTATTGAGTTGTGATATATCAATCACTTCTGGCCCTAATGTACCTTTGTAAATAGGTAGGGAGATGGGATCTTTTCCTGGAAATCGTAGCTCAGCAGTCTCATTGGCCATAATGTACCTCTATACTATATACTTATTACTTATCCGGGATGATTTGGGACGCTATATAAAAGGGAGTATGGTTTGTGAATAATAGGCCCGTCAACTTAAATTTTTTAACCATCCGGTTTCCCCTAGCAGCCATTGTATCCATTTTACATCGTATTTCTGGGATATTTTTGTTCTTGCTCATTCCTCTTTTGTTGTGGATGCTTCAGGAATCTTTGGCGTCAGAGACGAGGTGGCAACTGATGCACACTCTCTTTAGGCTTCCTTGGGTCAAAGCGGTTACTTGGGTAATGTTGGCTGGTTTGATCTATCATTGGATTGCGGGTATTCGTCATCTTCTTCTCGACATGCATGTTGGTGAAACGAAAACTGCCTCGCGTGTTAGTGCTTTCATTGTATTATCTCTTTCAGCGTTGTTAATCATCGCGGTAGGGTACAGGTTATGGTTATAACAGCGACGAGTTTAGGTCGTACAGGACTTCAAGATTGGTTGATACAACGTGTTACTGCGATGGTGCTCGCCGTTTATAGTGCTTATTTAGTTTTTTACCTAATTTTACATCCTAATTTAAGTTATTCTGCTTGGCATATTTTGTTCAGTACTTCAGGAATGCGCTATGCAAGTTTGTTGGCTTTGGTTAGTCTTATTGCACATGCATGGATTGGGTTTTGGACAGTCAGTACGGATTATTTAAAACCAGCTTTTGTAAGATTGCCTATTCAGGTTGCTGTTATTTTACTGCTTCTAGGAAATTTAGTTTGGGGGATACAAATATTGTGGGGTATTTAGTGCATGTTACTTCCAACACAATCGTTTGATGCTGTGATTATTGGCGCAGGGGGTGCTGGCATGCGCGCTTCCTTGCAATTAGCACAAAACGGCTTACGGGTTGCTTTAGTTTCTAAAGTTTTTCCAACTCGATCGCACACGGTCTCTGCCCAAGGAGGGATTACAGCGGCTTTAGGGAATGTTGATGAAGATAATTGGCATTGGCATATGTTCGATACAGTCAAAGGATCAGATTATTTAGGGGATCAGGATTGTATTGAATATATGTGTCAAATGGGGCCTGAAGTCGTTTACGAATTAGAGCATATGGGGCTGCCATTCTCTCGATTGGATAACGGAAAGATATATCAACGACCTTTTGGCGGACAATCTAAAAACTATGGAACAGGTGGCCAAGCCACACGAACATCAGCTGCAGCAGATCGTACCGGCCATGCTTTATTGCACACTTTGTATCAAAAAAATATTGAGGCTAAAACGACCATTTTTAGTGAGTGGTATGCTCTCAATTTAGTGAAAGATCGAGAAGGTCGTATTGCTGGAGTGATTGTTTTATCCATTGAGACCGGGGAAACCTTATTTTTACGGGGTAACGCTGTAATATTGGCAACGGGAGGGGCTGGTAGGATCTTCCAAACGACGAGTAATGCTCTTATCAATACAGGGGACGGTATTGGGATGGTATTGAGAGCAGGTTTTCCTGTGCAGGATATGGAAATGTGGCAATTTCATCCCACCGGCATTGCGGGTGCTGGCATGCTGATTACTGAAGGAACGCGTGGAGAAGGAGGATATCTTCTTAATAATCAAAATGAGCGTTTTATGGAACGTTATGCACCCCATGCTAAAGATCTCGCCTCTCGAGATGTGGTTTCTCGTGCTATTCTTGTAGAAATTCGAGAAGGTCGAGGGTGTGGTCCTAATGGCGATCATGTACTGTTAAAAATAGATCACTTAGATCCTAAAATTATTGAATCTCGACTGCCTGGGATTAGAACCTTATCTATGACTTTTGCAAATGTGGATCCTGAAAAAGAACCCATTCCAGTTGTTCCTACTTGTCATTATATGATGGGTGGCATTCCGACAAATAAATTTGGACAAGTATTAACCATGACATCTTCAAGCCAAGAGATACCGGTTCCAGGATTATATGCCGTTGGGGAATGTGCTTGTGTTTCGGTGCACGGTGCAAATCGTTTAGGAGGTAATTCTCTCTTGGATTTAGTCGTCTTTGGGCGAGCTGCAGGCTTGCATGTTGCAGAAGAATTAAATCAAAAACGATCACAATCGATTGTGCCAGAAGAAGAAATTGATAAAGCGTTGACTCAATTGAATCGCTGGAATAATACCAATAAAAAAGGGGAACGAGTCGCAGATATTCGCTTAGAATTACAAAAAGCCATGCAATTAGATTTTGGCGTATTTAGAACTGGCAAAGTGATGCAAGAAGGGATTGAAAAACTTAAATTGCTACGAGAACGGTTACAACATGCCTCTTTAACAGATACCAGTCACGTCTTTAATACGGCTCGAATAGAGGCATTAGAGTTGGATAATTTAATGGCTGTTGCTATTGCTACCGCAATTTCTGCGGAAGCGCGTAAAGAGAGCCGAGGAGCGCATTCTAGGGAAGATTTTAAAGACAGAGATGATGTTCATTGGTTAAAGCATACCGTGTATTTTCCTGATGACAAAATTAGCTATAGACCCGTCAATATGAAGCCATTGACTGTTGAACCTTTTCCACCTCATGTAAGGACTTACTGATGAAATTTTCAATTTATCGTTACAACCCTGAGGTAGATAGTAAGCCTTATATGCAAAATTATGAATTAGATTTAACAAAAACACCGGCTGTGATGGTGTTGGATGCCATAAAATTATTAAAAGCACAAGATGAAACTTTATCTTTTAGACGATCGTGTAGTGAAGGGGTTTGTGGTTCAGATGCGATGAATATTAACGGTCGCAATGCATTAGCGTGTGTTACTTCTTTAAGTACTTTGAAAGAACCGGTTGTTTTAAGGCCATTGCCTGGCATGCCGGTTATTCGTGATTTGATTGTGGATTTAACCAACTTTTATGAGCAGTATAAAAAAACCAAGCCTTATTTGCAAAATAGTCAGCCTCCTCCTGCAAAAGAGCGCTTGCAATCCCCAGAAGAGCGTGCAAAATTAGATGGACTATATGAGTGCATTTTGTGTGGGTGTTGCTCAAGTGCTTGTCCTTCTTATTGGTGGAATCCGGATAAATTTTTAGGACCCGCTGCAGCGTTACAAGCCACTCGATTTATTTTAGACAGTCGTGATGATGCAACCCAAGACCGTTTAGCACAATTAGAGGATGCCTATAGCATTTTTCGATGCAGAAGCATTATGAATTGTGTTGATGTTTGTCCAAAAGGTCTAAATCCTACTAAAGCCATTGCAGATATTCGAGATAAATTAATTGAGGATGGGGTCTAGGGCTTTCTTCATGTATAATTACCCTCATACTGGGGGATCCTAAGTAGTTATATTCCAAGTCAAGAGTATGTTCGAGAGTATGTAAAGGTATGCCAAAACCATCGACAGGGGATTTACAACAGATATTACTACTGGATGCTGATAGTTCGTCTTATTTAGAAAATTTATATGCAGATTTTTTGAAAGATCCGAATTCGGTGAGTCATGAATGGAGGCAGTATTTTGGGGCAATGGAGAAATCCTCTCCTCATAAACCTGCGGTGGCCGGGGCTCGAGCCGAACCCCCTCACCCCAACCCTCTCCCCACAGGGGAGAGGGAGTATTTAAAGGTGCCCCGCGCCGGCCCAGAAGAATTTGAAAATCTCCTAGAGCACGAACGAAAACAAACAAAAGTGCATGCACTGATTGATGCTTATCGATTATTAGGCCATTTGCACGCGGATATTGATCCTTTAAAGAGCCGTGAAATATTACCCGTTCCAGAATTAATGTTGTCTTATTATCATTTAACCGATAAAGATTTAAATTCAGAATTTGAAGCGGGCAATTTACCGGGACCAACACAAAGAACGCTGAAGCAAATTATTCAAGATTTAAAAACTATTTATTGTGGTACTCTGGCTTCAGAATTTATGCATATTCCAGATTCTGCAGAACGTGTGTGGGTTCAAGAGCGAATAGAAAAAATCTGTAGTGAACGCAATTTACCTGTTGAAGTCAAACGTCATATTTTAGAACGCTTAACCGCGGCAGAAGGTCTAGAAAAATATTTGGGCGCAAAGTACCCAGGGGCTAAACGTTTTTCTTTAGAGGGTAACGATAGTTTAGTCGTTCTTTTAGATCAAATTATTCGAGGGGGTGGCGAGAAGGGCGCTAAAGAAGTGATTATGGGGATGGCGCATCGAGGACGTTTAAATGTCTTAGTGAACCTTCTAGGAAAAAATCCTGTTCAACTCTTTAATGAATTTGAAGGAAAACATGATGAACAATTGGCATCTGGAGATGTTAAGTATCATCAAGGATTTTCATCAGATGTTGCTACCGAGAGCGGACATGTCCATGTATCATTGGCATTTAATCCTTCTCATCTTGAAATAGTTTCTCCTGTGGTGTGTGGTTCAGTGCGTGCAAGACAAGAACGTCGTAAAGATTATGATCAAACGCAAGTACTTTGTATCCTAATGCATGGAGATGCGTCTTTTGCAGGTCAGGGTGTTGTTATGGAAACCCTGAATATGTCAAGAACGCGAGGTTTTGGAATTGGGGGAACAGTTAATATTATCGTGAACAATCAAATTGGATTTACGACCAGTGATCCTCATGATGCTCGATCCACTTTGTATTGTTCTGATATTGGAAAGATGATTGAGGTGCCTATTCTACATGTGAATGCAAATGATGCAGAAGCAGCTTGGTGTGCAGCTAAGTTTGCATTAGAATATCGAGAAAAATTTAAAAAAGATATTATTATTGATCTCGTGGGGTATCGTCGACAAGGACATAATGAAGCCGATGAGCCTGCAGTCACTCAGCCAGGCATGTATCAAATAATTCGAAAATTACCTACTGCTTTGCAGATGTATGCTAAACAATTGGTGGCAGATGGAATCGTTACAAATGATGAAGTAGAAGAATTTATCAAGGTTTATCGTGAATCTTTAGAAGCAAGACAAGGGATTGTTGCGCGCAATGTGGTCAATGGATACACGCGAGAATATGCGAGCAATTGGGAACCTTATGTTTCAAAAGATTGGCGATTAAGTATATCTAAGGTTTCTAGAAAAACTTTAAAAGCACTTGCGGATACAATTGAAACATTACCAGAAGGTTTAGTTTTACATCCCAGGGTTCAAAAAATCATGGAAGATCGGCGTAAAATGACGGCTGGGGAATTACCTTTAGATTGGGGGTATGCAGAAACAATGGCCTATGCCACGCTGCTACAGGAAGGATATCCCATTCGATTTTCAGGACAAGATTCGGGTAGAGGTACATTTTTCCATAGGCATGCCGTTTTGTATAATCAAAATCCTGGAGTGACTGATTATAATGTTCCAGATAGATATTTTGGTTTCGGTCGCAAATCTGAAACACGGTACACCCCCCTTTGTCACCTTTCCAAGAATCAAGGAACTTTTACCATTATCGATTCTTTGTTATCTGAAGAAGCTGTTTTAGGATTTGAATATGGATTTTCCACGACGGTGCCAGAGACCCTTGTTATATGGGAAGCTCAGTTTGGGGATTTTGCTAATGGTGCTCAGGTAGTGATTGATCAATTTATTAGTTCAGGCGAGCAAAAATGGGGGCGTTTAAGTGGATTAACCTTATTGCTACCCCATGGCTATGAAGGTGCAGGCCCTGAACATTCTTCTGCGCGACTTGAGCGTTATTTACAATTATGTGCTGAACATAATATTCAAGTGTGTGTCCCGAGTACTCCTGCTCAAGTATTCCACATGTTACGAAGACAAGTGTTACGCCCAATACGCAAGCCTTTAATCGTGATGACGCCTAAAAGTTTATTACGTCATAAATTAGCAGTTTCTTCTTTACAAGAATTAAGCGAAGGTTCATTTCAAGCGTTGATCCCCGAAGTTGATGATATTGCCCCAAAACAGGTGAAAAGAGTGGTGTTGTGTAGTGGTAAAGTCTATTACGATCTCTTGGAGAAACGTCGTGCTGATAATCGTAAAGATGTTGCCATTATACGCATTGAACAATTATACCCGTTCCCCGAGACAGAATTACAGGCAGCAATGAAACCTTATAATTTGGCAAAGGAAGTTTTTTGGTGCCAAGAAGAGCCTGAAAATCAGGGTGCTTGGTATAGCAGTCGTCATCATTTTACGGCTTGTTTGAAACCAAAACAAACTTTGTATTATGCAGGAAGACCCCCAGCAGCAGCCCCTGCAGTGGGATATATTCATTTGCATCAGGAGCAGCAAAAAAGGTTAGTGGAAGAGGCATTAGGATTGTAGGGGCGGACCCCTGTGTCCGCCCAAAATTGTAGGGGTGGATCTAGTGTCCGCCCAAACGTTAGGGACGGCCGAAAGGTCCCCCAAGGATAGAGGAAAAAAGCATGAGTGTTGAAATTAAAGTCCCGGTATTACCAGAATCGATTGCCGATGCAACCATTGCTAAGTGGTATAAAAAACCCGGTGAGTCCGTCAATCGAGATGAACATTTGGTGGATATTGAAACGGATAAAGTGATTTTAGAAGTCGTAGCCCCCGGTGACGGAAGTCTTGAAACAATTCTAAAATCCGAAGGTTCAACAGTGGGCGCTGAAGAAGTCATTGCTTTATTTAACGTGGGTAGGGTTAATATGGATAAAGTAGGTGCTGCCAGTGCAAATAGTAAACCTGCGAGTAAGCCTGTAGAACAAAAACAGCCTGAGGGTACACTTGAAGCCAAAAAAGAATCCTTTGCAAAAGCACCTGAACAAACATCAACATCATCAGCAAAAATAGCCCCCTTATCACCTGCAGCGAGACGTTTAATGACGGAACAATCATTATCCACAAGCCAAGTTCAGGGAACTGGCAAAGTTGCAGCACGGAGTCTGACACCAGATCTGCCCCCTTCAGAAGTATCGGCGGGGACAGGACGACCTGAAAAACGTGTCACGATGACGAGATTGCGAGCCCGCATTGCAGAACGATTATTACAAGCCCAACAGACGGCTGCAATTTTAACGACGTTCAATGAAATTAATATGCACCCGGTGATGGATTTACGTCAAAAATATAAAGATCAATTTGAAAAAAGATATGGTGTCCGTTTAGGATTTATGTCATTTTTTGTTTTGGCAACTCTTGAAGCACTCAAGCGATTTCCCATGGTAAATGCCTCTATAGATGGCAATGATATTGTTTATCATGGGTATTATGACATTGGAATTGCGGTGTCTTCGCCTCGAGGATTAGTCGTTCCTATTATTCGTAATGCGGATGATTTATCGATGGCAGACATAGAAAAAGAAATCGCTGGTTTTGGTCAAAAAGCCAAAGAGGGTACTCTAACCATGGAAGAAATCACCGGGGGAACTTTTACCATTTCTAATGGGGGCGTTTTTGGATCATTAATGTCTACGCCTATTTTAAATCCACCGCAAAGTGGCATTTTGGGTATGCATAAAATTGAAGAACGACCCATGGTTGAGAATGGACAAATTGTTGTTCGTCCCATGATGTATGTTGCATTATCTTATGACCATCGCATTATTGATGGTTCCGAGTCTGTTCGATTTTTAGTAACGATAAAGGAATTACTTGAAGATCCCTCGAGAATTTTATTGGGAATTTAATATGAATTTACATGAGTATCAAGCAAAGCAACTATTTGCCGAATATGGATTACCGATCCCCAAGGGTTTGCCGGTTTTTTCTGTGGATGAAGCACTATCTGCATTAAACACGCTAAATACGCATCGTTGGGTGGTAAAAGCCCAGGTACATGCAGGAGGGCGTGGTAAAGCGGGTGGGGTGAAAATAGTTGATTCTAAAGAGGCAGTATTGGATGCTGCTCGCCAATTGTTACACAGCCGATTAGTCACCTATCAGACGGATGAATTAGGGCAACCGGTTAATGCACTTTTAATCGAAGAAACCTGTGAAATTGCAAAAGAACTTTATTTAGGGGCAGTAATTGATCGTGCTTCAAAAAGTATCGTTTTTATGGCTTCTACAGAAGGGGGTGTGGAAATAGAAAAGATAGCGCATGATACCCCTGAAAAGATCTTAAAAGTATTTGTTGATCCTTTATTAGGAGTGATGCCTTATCAGTGTCGTGATATTGCATTTAAGCTTGCACTCACTGAAGAACAGTCAAAACAATTAACTAAAGTAATGATGGGACTTGGTAAATTATTTGTTGAACGTGATCTCAGTTTATTAGAAGTAAACCCTCTCGTTATTACAAAATCGGGTGCACTTCTTTGTTTAGATGGAAAAATTAATATTGATGACAATGCCTTGTATCGTCAACCACAGTTACGCAACATGCGTGATACTAGCCAAGAAGATCCTCGTGAAATTAAAGCCCGCGAATGGGAATTAAATTACATTCCCTTAGACGGGGATATTGGCTGTATGGTCAATGGAGCAGGTTTAGCCATGGCCACCATGGATCTAATTAAATTACAGGGAGGGCATCCTGCTAATTTCTTAGATGTTGGGGGTGGAACAACCGCAGAACGTGTGAGAGAAGCCTTTAAAATTATTTTATCTGATCCCAAAGTCAAAGGCGTTTTAGTGAATATTTTTGGTGGCATTGTTCGTTGTGATTTAATCGCTGAGGGTATTATCAATGCTGTTGCAGAAGTGGGCATTAAAGTGCCAGTGGTTGTTAGACTCGAGGGCAATCGTGCAAAAGAAGCCAGTCAGAAATTAAGCGACAGTGGATTAAATATTATTGCCGCTAACTCTTTAACAGATGCCGCGATACAGATTGTTAAGGCTGCCGGAGGTAAATCATGAGTATTTTAATTGACAAAAATACCAAAGTTATTTGTCAAGGATTTACCGGAAATCAAGGCACTTTTCATTCTGAGCAAGCGATTGCATACGGCACAAAGTTGGTTGGAGGTATTACGCCTGGAAAAGGGGGGCAAAAACATTTAGGCTTACCGGTTTTCAATACGGTTTATGACGCGGTTGCAGAAACGGGTGCCGATGCCAGTGTTATTTATGTTCCTGCACCTTTTTGTAAGGATTCTATTATTGAGGCGATTGACGCGGGAATTAAATTGATTGTTTGCATTACAGAAGGCATTCCAACCTTGGATATGTTACAGGTTAAATATTATTTAAAAGGCAAATCTTCCCGGTTAATTGGCCCTAATTGCCCGGGGATTATAACACCAGGGGAATGTAAGATAGGGATTATGCCAGGATCGATCCATAAACCTGGTAAAATTGGGATTGTATCTCGTTCAGGCACACTTACTTACGAAACCGTAAAGCAAACCAGCGATTTAAATTTAGGACAAAGTACTTGTGTGGGGATTGGCGGAGATCCTATTTCTGGAATGTCATTTGTGGATGTTTTAGAGCTTTTCCAAAAAGATCCACAAACTGAAGCGATTATTATGGTTGGTGAGATTGGAGGCAGTGCAGAAGAAGAAGCTGCAACTTATATTAAAGCCCATGTGACTAAACCCGTGGTCTCTTATATTGCAGGGGTTACCGCACCTCCCGGAAAACGTATGGGACATGCGGGTGCTATTATTGCGGGAGGTAAAGGCACTGCAGCGGAAAAATTTAAAGCCTTGGAAAATGCGGGTGTTTATACGGTGAAGTCGCCTGCAGAGATGGGGCAGAAAATATTAGAGGTTTTATAAACTATTTTATTATTTTTCAAATAGTTTATAAAAAGTATATACACATATTTTTAATGTGTAAAATAATAATAATAAAAACAGTTATCACTGGAAACTTTGACTAAGAACTATTCCTCTAACCCTAATGCATAACATAAATTAGTTAGGATTCAATGTGGCTGCACGTTCATACAGTTATTTATATCAGTCTCGAAAAGCTTGTTTCACTGAAATGAGCGATAGTATTTTTGCCCATATACATCGTGATGAAAGTGCATTGGGAACTACTTTACAAGGTTCATCGTTGTCAAAAACAACAGCCTGTATGGAGCAGTTTATACAATTTACACGTGACGGTGGAATTGAGTTTTCAAAAGAAAATCAAGAAACTTTATTGAGAGAGTCGGTCTCTTTTCAGGAGATCCTTCACAGTATAAGGGAAAGAAGTGCTACACAGGAACGATTGGTATCGGAAGCTCTAGAAAGACAAAAAAAAGAATATGATGAAAAGAAATTAAAAGAAGAACTCAATGAAAGTATTCGTAAACAAAGTGAAGAGTTGAGTACTGCAATTTTAAAACTTGCACCAGGTTCTTCTGTTGCTATGCCTGGAGGGTGGGGTCCCACACCGGGCGAGCTTGGACATGGCATGATATGTGAATGGCGGCTCGAATTGGATGGTTCTTTGACATGTCTTTTCCATAATACTGGGAGTGGGATTGCACAGCATTCAGCTATTCAGACACGGCGCAAGACGAAGTTCTATCCAGTTAAAGCTTACTCTATTCCAGCAGATAAATTGAGTGCTCTTGACCCAAAAGCGCTTAGTGAATATTTGCAAATATTGATGAGAACAAAAATTTTTCCGCCTTTAGCTAGAGATCCACTCAGTATAGACAAATGGACGTTTGACGGAGCACGACTTTATAGTGAAGTACTTCCAAAAATTGGATTTTTAGGAGGAGTACAAGTTGATCCTAAACCCTACGCCAAGCGAACTATTCAAGGACAAAAATCTGGAACTTGCGCAGGGATGGTAGTCAAGCAGTTCAGTTATTCGCATTTTACTAAATCTTTGGTGACTTCAGCGAGCGGAAAGCTTAATGAATCCCCGAGCGAAGAACATAATTATGAGTTTAAGCTTCAATCGCTCATAGATTATTTTCGAATAAGTGAAAAGAATAATCGATTATCAAATCCCGTGGTGCAAAGGCAATTAAAAGACGCATTAGTTAAACAGACTAAATTGATTAGAAGATTATCTACAGAAAGAGGGGAAGGTCATTTTAAACTGAGTGAAGAACGAGTAGCATCAGATTTACAAATAATTCAAGAAATAAAAGAAATATTGAATAAAACCCGTGCAGAGAAACCGCTTTCAACTAACTTTCAAAGTATAGAAGAATTTATTCAATGTGTTGTCGCACATCCTATGCCTTTTCCTGTTGCAGAATTTTATCCAAAAATAACAACCATTGAAACAGAGATTACTGCAATAGCAGCTCCCAAGGAAGTAAAACGAGACACATTGCCACCACGAGGTACAGAATCCCTGAAGGAATATTTTGAGAATTGTCTACAATTTTGTAAAGAACATAGTGAGGCTGGTCATTCACAAACTGTGATTAGCGCTGTTGAGCAAATTTTTAGTACCTTACCAATTGAAGGAGACGCTGCACGTACTTACTGGGGTACTTTGTCAAAAGAAGATGTAAAAAAACTTTTAAGCACTGTACAAACTTTAACAAAATATTATGGTCAGCATGCAGGTTTACAAGGAAACTTTCCTTTCCCAGAGAGAATGATAACTGCATTAAAAGGAATGAGTGCTGCCTGTTATTTAGCAAAAAACTATTTTTCGGATGATCCAAATTTTGGGAGTTTACCAAAGATATGGAGAAATACATACCAAAAAATGTTCCAGAAAATAAGTGAATCACCTTATTTTATTACAATGGATCCAAGGTGGGATGAGCAATATAATTTAATTCAAGGTTTTTATGGAAGAATGTTGAAGGGAGAATCTGAACGTCCTGAACCACATGTTCCACCTGTTGAAAGTGAATCATTAACTCGGCATCTTGATCAAAAAGGAACTTCAAAAGGGAAATCTGGATTTTCTGAGCGAGATTATGTGGGTGAACTATTAAATAAGCATGCTGATACCAAAAAAGTTTTAGAAGAATTCTTAAAACAAGATGAGGAAAAAAAAGCAAAAGAATTACCTTATGTGTCGCCACTGGATAAAGAAAAATATGCTTTTTATAAGCATATCAAAGAATTAGAAGAAGCTGCCAAAACAAACGATACATTAAAAGAATTTCTTAGTGATAATGAATTTTGTTTACATTTTAAGGAATATGTGACCGATTGTCAGACTTTTTTAAGCCCGGGGGGATCGAAACTTTTAGCGGGGAGAAGCCTAAGAACACCAACAGAACGTTTAGAAAGCCTTAGGATTACTTTAGATAAGCCTGATTCTCCTGTCCCTAAGATTCGATTTTTAGATGGTTTAGAGGATCAAGATCTTGCTTCTAAAGAAAAGGTGGCTTATGCCAATCTTAAAGATATATTTCCGATGCTTAGTAAAGAGTTAGACAAACGCGCGTTTTTAAACGGCAGCCGAAAAGAGAGTAGACAATCAGAAAATGTAATCCAAACCACTTGTCGAGAACGGATCGAAAGATCGATAAACGAGTCACGAGCAAAAGGAGTCAGTGAGCCCGTAGAGGTTGAGCGATATTTAGAGTTTTTACATAGTCGTTCAGATGAAAGTTGTCAAGGATTTCTAACCGAGAGCTACTTAAGTCAATACTATGATTTGATTAAAAATAACGATTTTCGGGCATTGTTTTTAATCAATCTCTTTGAGCCAGAGCTTTTAAGAAGAGAATTAGAAAAAAGACCAGAAATGGCATTGGCATTGGCAAACTGTATTAAGGAAGGCGTTCGTTACCACACTTTTAGAGGGTCATTACAATCCAGTGCTCATTTTTTAATCAGGATGAGTGTTAATCTACAACGCTATCTAGAAAGATATGATCTGAAAGACGAGTTTAAAGAAGCAAGAGGGGTATTAAATGAATTAAATGATGTTTTAGCAAAAGGGATAGCAGAAAATAATGTGTTATTAGGGGAGGTAGATGCTAAGAATTGGAAAGAATTAGAAATTTCTAAAAGAGATTTGTATGTATCCCTTATGTTGCGATTAAATCTAAAACTAGAAAAAGGAGAAGCTTTATCTTCGGCGGAAATGGAATATTTATTGAAAGGAGCCATTGTAAAACGAATAATGGGATTTAAGGCGGAAGAGGCTGATCCTTTTTTGGAAAAAGAACTATCAGCGGTGGTAGAAAGGGCTAGGCCCATTTTGAAAACCTATTTTGAACGTTTGGATAAAAAAGAATTATCAGAAGTATTGAATAAAATACTCTCTGACGCTTTATCCCCGGGTGTTTTTAAGTCACATGGAGCGCAATGGACAGGAAGTTTTCCCTCGTATAATTGCAAACCCAGCGATAAAATAGGAGATATTTATATAGATCTACTTTCTGGGACATATTCTGAGAATGATTTCCAATATGGTGCGGTACCGGATACTTTTTTTAATACGATGTTTCGTGATAAACAAGATTTTTTTAAGTCTGGGAATAAAACGAGAAATTCAAAAGTATCGCGTTCTGGAAAAATATGTGAACTTCCTGAAATAGAGTCTCGTTTGATAATTAAAGAATATCACGATGAAGATTTTGGAGACAAAAGATCTACCACGAAGTGGCAAAGGAGAATGGTTGTTGAAGGACGTTCTGAGTGGTATGCACAGGGTTCAGGTTTTAACCCATTAATTGAAAAGACTTTGTCTCAGACTTTTTTGAGTGAGAAAGGTAAATCGTTTTGGTTTAGTCAAAATGATAAATTCCCACAAATAATTATCGTTGATGATAAGACCCAAAAACCTATTTTATTGATCGAAGAAAATAAGATATGCGAATTAGGTACTTCTGGACATAAAACTGGCAATGAATGGCTGAGCATTGATTCCTATTTTGCATCAGTGAATGCAGAATATAGTAAGCTTGAATCTGAGTTTTTAAAAAAACTTAAGGAAAAAAAAGGTATTTCTGAAAAGGAAGTTAAAGAACATGATGATCAATTAAAAAAACGTGCAGCTGAAATTTTGAAAAAAGATAACTTAGGCATTATTTATCATTTGCTCAATTTTGAAGATAGAAAATTTATTGAGATTTGGAAGAATGCAAGAGATGAGTTAACCATTCGTTTACCTCGGTATGGATTAGAGTTTAAAACAGAAAGAGATGCCGCAGGAAAATTACAACTTCTTCGTCAGCCTAATAAAGATTATCGTTTAATCATGGAAGAACAACCTGTAGCCATTCGACAATTTCCAAATATTTTATATTTGGAGAAAACAACAGGAGAACCCCCAAGAGAAAAAATTGCTTTAATTCCAAAACAAGCATTTATTGCAACCTTAGAGCAGGATGAAGAATTTTATAAACTAAAATTTGATACCGATGATACCGCCAGGAAGGAACAGCTTAAGATATGGATAGATAAGGAAAGATTGCTGGGTGATCAAGTATATTTTAATGAACATTTCAAGTGGCATTTTTCTGCTCAAGAATCCTTTTCTCAATTTCTTGTCACTGCAAACGGAAAACTTAAAGCACAATCTGCTGAAGGGGAACTCCATCTTGCTTATATTCATCTGGCACAACATGAGCCTTGGAAGGCATTGAAGGCCTTACAACGTTATAAGAAACGAGCAGATTTAAAGGGAGAAGCAAGAGAAATAGAACTTTTAAGAAAGGTTATGCTAGAGATCCCAACGAAGCTCGGTAAAAAAGAAGAAGGCAAAGCTCAGTTTTCCGACCCAAAAACACTGGCTGTGCGGGCTGAGGCTGCGTCTTTGTTGACGAGTTTTAAACAAAGAAATAGAACTATTGATTTTGGGTATTCTGAAACAGAAACATTAGATGATAAAGATTATACTACTTTATACAAAAAATTCTGCAATAGAAGAACACGAGATTTTTTTGAAAAAGAGTTTGAGAAAGAAATAGAAAAAGTTTTTGATAGTTATTATGCATCCATAGAGAATGTGCCTGTTAAAATGCGGTTAGAAGATCCGGCACCATTAACAATTTTAAGGCAGATTAGGTCACATCATACATTGCGAGGGCCTTTAAGTTTTTTATGGCGAGATAAAGAACTTGCAGCTTTGAAGAAAGCTGAAGCATATCTAGAAATGCTGCGTATTAAGTCAAGAGAACATTTTACAGACAAAGAAGAGAAACGATTAAATGAAGTACAAAAACAGATCAAAAAAATAAGAAATCATTCCGTGATTCGTTCACATGTTGTAAATAAATCAGTTAATGTTAAGCCGATTAGACCTTTTAGAAAATTTGCATCATCAGAGGAAAGAAACTACTATTCCGCATTATTCATGAGAGGTATACCTCAGGGGGATGTTAGATCAATTACCGCTGCTGATTTGGGGTTGGGAGTTACTACTGAAGAGTTTATGTGGGCATTTAAAGATTTTTATAATTTGGCGGTTAAGCGTGAGTCGAAGTGTAGTAAAGACGATTTATCAAACCTAATGCTTCTGGAAAAATATATAACATCTATTGTAATAAATCATCAGGATGTTAATTCTCCCTTTGATATTTCATATGATAATGAACTATACAATGTTTGTACATTACTCTTGTATGCCATTAGAAATAAATTTGTTGGAGATTTATATACGTACCCACAAGGTACTTCTATAGATGATTTTTTAAAAAAAGTTTATGAACTGTTCGAGAGCGAGATAAGCTCAAAAATAAGTTTAGATAAAATCATGTTGGAACAGAGCTTTGAGTTAATCGAGGAACATGGTAAAGATGTTGAGTTGAAGTCTGAACTTGAACTTGCATTGAAGCCAGAACCAGTTTCAGAGGCTGTCAATTTAAGTCATTTCTTAGAATTAAATGGATTTTTAGAAGAACAAAGTGAGATAAGAAAGAAATTTTTAGAAGATATGAAAGCTTTAAGAGATAAAACCCCAGATGAAATTAAGGCATTAAGTGATCTTGATCCCATGGAGCGAGTATGGAAACGATTCGAGACAGATTGTGCAATGGGCAGAAAAAGGAATGAGTTATTAAAAACAGAAGGTTCAGTTGCGCTTAAATACTTTGGAGATCTAAGAGTGCGGGCTAAAATGGTTGAGCTATTGGAAAAACGAGGAGAAGAATACCGTAAGAATTTAGCGGAGGGGAAGCCCTCAAAAGAAGAGATAGATTTGGTTACCATTGCCAATCAACACTTAGTAGCACCTGGAGGAAGGCTTCGAGCAAGAGTAGAAGTAGAGGCCCAAGAGCGGAAAATTCTAAAATTCCCGGATTTATTAAGACTCTATTTGCAGCGGGATCTGAAGCAATTTCAAGCAGAAACATTATTAGAACCAGCAGACGCAAAAGCCTTATATCATAGAATACATCATTTTTTAATTCAAAGAACTCTATTACAACAACAAGAACGAGTGAGAGGTATCCTTAAAAAATTATATGGAATGCGAGAAGAAGCACCAGAGCGCATTTTTTTATTTCAACAATTAGGAGAGGCATTAAGAGCACGTTGTTATGAACCCAGTGAAGAACCTGAGATGTTGGTTCTTGAGTTTTGTGAAAATAAAATGATTCGGTCAGAACAATATAAATCTTTGAAATTATTACAGGAGAAAAATCGAGGACAGTATAATAATCGAATCATTCAAATGATGATGGGTGCTGGAAAATCAACAGTGATATCTCCACTGACGGCTTTGATGAAGGCAACGGGGACCAATTTATCGGTGATAGAATTAACCCCTGCATTGTTTAAGACACGAGATTTACAAGCAACTTCTGAGAGATTGTTTGGTCAAGTGGGGCATGATTTTTTATTTACACGAGAAACGGATTGCCGCTCCGATACTTTAAAGACACAGTATAAGCATTTACTGGGGATTATGGAGCGGAAAGAGTATGTTGTAACGACAGGAGAGTCGATTCAGTCTTTAAGGTTGAAGTTATTGGAGCTGCTAGGAAACCCGGTTGTTGTGGGGAATACTGATGGTAGTAAGCAAAAGTATAAAGAATGGGAACGTCAAGTAAAATATTTGGACAAAATGGTATTGTTATTTAAAAATCAAGGGGATGTATTAATCGATGAAGTAGATGCCAATGTGCACATTCGTCGAGAACTGAATTTTACGGTAGGTAAGAAGGTTAGTATTGCGGAAGATCAATTAAAAGCCATCGTAGAATTATATGATTTATTTGAGGGTGTTCCGGTGAATGGTCCTGGCATTATTGGAAAAGTATCTCTGCATGATGTGATGTTGGGGAAAGTAAAAATTGCGGATGAAACCGTTTGGGATGGGATTAAGGTACAACTGGCAAAGACCGTAATGGAGCATGCTTCGAGTCCACTGGCATCCCTATTGTTAAAGTTAACTGCAGATGAGCGTAAACTTTTGCAAGACTATATCCAAGGAAAGGGGACGGATATCCCACCGTTTTTGGAGGAAAAAGTTGCAAGAGAATCAAAAGTAGCAGGTGAGGCGAAAGTAGTAGAAGAAAATAGATTTTCAAAAATTGAACGAGATAGAATTGGTCTGATGAAGGAAGAGATTTCACGAGTATTAATATCAACATTAAAACGTAACCCAAATGAACACTTTGGTTTTCCTCATGGCATGGAAGCAACTTTAGATGGAGAGATAGCATGTCCATATGCGGGAAACAATACGCCAGTGAAAAGAGCACAATTTAAGCGAACGTTGGAAAAAGTGAATTATACCATACGACTACAAATGGCAAATCCCTTGTCTCGAACCGTATTTGATATTTTTTTGAAGACCTTTGTAGATAAGTTGAAGAAAGAACTTGAAGTAGGATTAGAGATAGTTAAGTATGAGGATACAGAGGCTTGGAAAATATTTAATGATTTAACAGGTCTTAGGTTGGAGGTTGTTAATGTAGATAACCGTAGGGTTGTTGATGCTTTGTATGATAGTTTAAAAGATAATCAAAAAGTTAAAAAGCATTGTTTAGTAGATCCTATTTTAAGTCACATTAAACATTATGAGAATACTTTACGAGCGGATGCCTTTTTACATGTGAATGCCTATCGCAGTGTACAAGGCATGACAGGGACACCCGGAAATCATCCCACTTGGCATCAAAAACTTAACTTTGATGTGGAAGAGAATATGGGAATAGATGGCCAGACCATAGATGATTTAATGCGCAAAAAAGTACCAGTAAAGGTGAGTCAAGAAAAGACGATTGATGGTTTATTCCGAGAATTATTAAATACGCATGCAAAACCTGAAACAGTGCGTGCCTTCATTGATGTTGGGGCTTTCTTGACAGGGGTGAAGAATCAAACAGCAGCAGAAAAGATAGCTTCAGTTCTTCGGGAAAGAAAGGAGAAAGAAGAAAAGGAGCGAGAAGGGAAAGGGATAGCAGAAAAGAAAGAAGCGAAAGAAAATGAATTGACCCATGTCTTGTTTTTTAATGAAAAAGATATTTTATGTGGTATGGCGATTGCAGATGGAAAAATCACAGAGATTGGTTCTACAAAGGTTGAGGAGATTGAAAAACGTTTAGGGTGTAAATCAAGTCAATATTTTATGTTGTTTCATCAGGTTGGGGCGAGGGGGGTGGATATTGTACTCCCTGAATGGGCAGAAGGGGTGATGACGATTGGCATTGATACAAAAAAGACAGATATTGCGCAGGGTGCCAAAAGAATGCGAAAGTTTAGTGAAGGACAAAATTTAACGGTTATTGTTCCAGAAGAAGTTTCTAAGGCATATTCAGATACAACTTGGAATATAGAGACAGTGATTGAAAAGGCTGAAAAGAATGAAGAATGGACGTTAATGGCAGAGGATAATTTATCAGCAACAGTACAGAAATTACCTGCAGTTGTGCAAGAGTATTGTTGGAATTTAATTTTGGGGACAAATGGTGCTAAATCCAAGCGCTTATTATATCACTGTTTTGAGGAGATTTTTTTAACGGAGGATAAAGACGATCCCTTTGAGCAGTATAAGGCTTTAGAGACCGACATTAAAACGGCAGATTTTTTAGAAGCTCAGCGTAAGAAAACGATAGAGAGCTATGAACGCTTAAAAAAGCGCGTAGCGGAACGTATACGTGAATTTCCGGAAGGTATAGGGAAGGGAATATTGGAAGGTTTGACAGCAGGAGATGCGACATTAAATACGGAATTAACTAATATAATTGAGAAATCGAAAGAATTTTGCTTGCGTGTGACAAAACAGGCGCCTCGAAAAGATCAGGATACTTTTGCATTTTCACAGAGTGAAGCACAAAGTGAAGCGCAAGCACTTGCATTGGCACAAGCTCAAGCTGAAGCCCAGCGTCGACAAGAGTTGTTAAGCCATGTGGCAGTTTCGCATGCGGGAGAAAAACCTGCGGATGTAAAAGTTTGGAATCGAGTAGATTTGACTCGTTTTGTACCGATGGAGGGTAGGACAGAGTACGGAGTAGATATTTTACCTTTGGATAAGTTATTACATCAAGGGTTATCCGGATTAAAATGGCATATGGATTCGAATATTTTTGTAACAGAAAATTTTGCACAAACTCATGAGACTCAAAAAAGCTTTTTGGAAAACTTAAAACTTCAATTTTTTGGATTGGTGATAGAAGAACCTGATGGTAAGATCTCTTGTGTATTAGTGACCGAAAGAGAAGCTAAACTATTTGATGAGCAGATACGAGAACAATCAAAAGCTTTGAGAGAGAATGGACGAAAGGTATCCTTAATTCTTCCGAGTGGAAAAGTGTTCTCGGGACAGACACCCAATAAAACATCAGTAGCTTATCAGCGTATTTTAGAGCAAATGCGTTATTTAAATGCGGACTCGAATTTATTGGTGAAAAGTTATGAACATTCGAGTTGGCTGAAAGAGAATGGTGCAGAGAAGGGAGAGTTTTTTGAAAAAGTAATTATACCGCAGCACCCTCATAAGCGACCATTACTGTCAGGATTAAAGCGAGCAATGCAGGCAAAAGGCCCAGTTATTTTGGCAAGAGATCTTCATCGAGCTGGAGCTCACCACGAAGGGGCAAGAGAAGGAAGAGGAGGGGCTGCAGAGGTATCGCGGAAGCTTCCTAATCCGAAAGATTCTCCCTCTATTTAATTTTGATTTCTTTCAACCATTGTATTATTTGATTAATAACACGTGATGAAATTAATAAAGATAAATGTCCTCGGTTTTCTACAATGAATGTATTTTCTTTGGATCCATCCGATCCATCTGCATAACTGGGTATAGCGGATTCCCACGGAACAATTAAATTATCAACTTTACTTGCAATATAATGATATT